>Ga0180009_10000464_pt1 | contig 56835 bp, 46 predicted proteins | sample OS_PC_MetaG_FD_123537 | JGI IMG/M metagenome (GOLD analysis project Ga0180009, IMG submission 123537) | Groundwater microbial communities from the Aspo Hard Rock Laboratory (HRL) deep subsurface site, Sweden - OS_PC_MetaG | ecosystem: Environmental > Aquatic > Deep subsurface > Groundwater... | reverse complement strand
TGGCATCGAGGTCCCTCCGCTCGCTGCGCTCGGTCGGGATGACAGCCTGATTTTTGAGATCTTACTGGCTTGCAGAGTTCACGACCCTGGGCTGTCATGTCGACCGGAGCAGCTCGCAGAGCTGCGCAGTCGAGAGATCTGTTTGCTCAGCTGTCAGCCCAAACACCGTACCTGATTCATGACATTGAGATCCCTCCACTCGCTGCGCTCGGTCGGGATGACAGCCTGATTTTTGAGATCTTACTGGCTTGCAGAGTTCACGACCCTGGGCTGTCATGTCGACCGGAGCAGCTCGCAGAGCTGCGCAGTGGAGAGATCTGTTTGCTCAGCTGTCAGCCCAAACACCGTACCTGATTCATGACATTGAGATCCCTCCACTCGCTGCGCTCGGTCGGGATGACAGCCTGATTTTTGAGATCTCACTGGCTTGCTGAGTTGTCGCGACAGGGGCTGTCATGTCGACCGGAGCAGCTCACAGAGCTGCGCAGTGGAGAGATCTGTTTGCTCAGCTGTCAGCCCAAACACCGTACCTGATTCATGACATTGAGATCCCTCCACTCGCTGCGCTCGGTCGGGATGACAGCCAGGACTTTGATCATCCCATGCGTTGCCCGCCCTGTTGCGATTGCTATTGATGACTTGCGGAGCAACGGCATCACGGTGCCCCCCACCCCGACCCTCCCCCGCTATGCTGGGGAGGGAGATGGGCAATGTTTGGCTTCTGTTCTGTTGCTGACGGTCTGGTTTTTCTGGGTCGGATTTTAGTTGAGAACCCTCCGCTCGCTGCGCCATACCGGGCGCACCACAAAAAAGGCACCCCGTGGGGGTGCCTTGAGGTTACCGGGTGGCTATGCAGTCAGCTATTCAAAACCTACCCTGGCGATAACGTCCTGCGGGCCGGTGTTCACCGACAGGTCTGTGCCATTGACGAAGCCCAGCGGGGTGTAGCCCAGCGGTATCTCGTCATCGGCCTGGCCCTGGTCATTGAAGCCGGGCAGAATGGTGCCCAGCTCGGGGTTGCCCAGATGGCGGACCAGAACTTCAGCAAACACGTTGCGGTAGTCGGTGGTGGTCTTGACGTCGGCATTCTGGAACAGGTCAGGAGGGCTGAGTCCAAGGAAGTTGCCGTAGAACTGACCGCCGTTGACCGGACCGCCGGCCACCAGAATGTCGGCACCGGAGCCATGATCGGTGCCATTGTCCGCGTTGTCGAACACGCGGCGACCGAACTCACCCTGCAGCATGACCACGGTGCGATCCTTCCAGCTGTCGCCTTCGCCGGTGGGCACATCCAGATCCAGTAGCAGTGCACGCACCGCTTCGGCAACATCCTGCAACCGATCACCGAACTGCCCGTTGAGGTTGCCCTGGTTGCCGTGCGTGTCCCAGCCACCCTTGTCGGCCTGGGCCAGACGCAGGCCAACCCCGGATTTGATCAGACGGGCGATGTTCAGCAGTTCGTCGCCAATGTCGTCGTCGGGATACACCGCACCGTTGTCGGGAATGTAATCGCCGGCGAACACCTGCTCGACAATCTGCAGTGACTCGATCGCCTGAGCACCGGCTACCTCAATGTCGGAATTGCCCTGGCTGTAGATTTCACCCAGTGCCACTTCCAGCTCTTCCTCGAAATTGCCATTACCGCCCTCAAGGTCAAAACTGCCGGGATTGCCCAGCGCCAGCACCGAAGGTTCGCCCAGCAGCGAGAAGCTGACATTGCTCTCGGCCGTCATCAGCGGCACCTGCATGCTGCCGGGCAGGTTGATGGCCGATTGGAAATGCCGCGCCAGCCAGCCGTCGGTGGTGAAGCGCTCTCCGGGGGTGCCCAGCTCGATAAACCGCTCGGCCTCAAAATGACTGCGGTTGACAAACGGCAGGCCGGTGGCACGGATCACTGCCAGATCGCCATTGTCGAACAGGTCCTTGAAGGCCGCGCCACGTTCGTTGATGCCCCAGAGCCCATGTACATCGCTTGTGAGCGAGAGAAGGTTGGCATCAGGTACAAATACGCCATTCTGACGAAGGTCGATGTAATTTTGATGATGATCATTATCAAATTTCGGCGCGATGATGCTGAGCCAGTCCGGCCCGCCACGCAGAAATATGTAGACAAAAATGTTTTTGTTGATGCTGTCGCTGCCCATGGCAAAACTGACCCCGCAAGGCAGGGCCCCGATGCCAATGGCACCACCGGCGATGGCCGTGTTGCGCAGAAAATTGCGGCGCTGCTGGTTGAATTGTGTAGTGTTCATGGTCATTCTCCTTAACGACTCAGCGCTGCTGGCCAACCGGCAGCATCACGATCAAACCCACGGTCGCCCGCAGCACCCGGTTGTACTCTCCACCATTGCTGGTGTTGCTGGTGTCCATACTGTTTTCCAGTTGTTCGTTGACACCGACATCGGCGATCTGGGCCATGAAACCGGCCACCTTGTTGATGGTTTCGGTTTCCGGCAGAAAGCCATAGGCCTGTTGCAGCCAGGCCGACACCACATTGGCTGGCGTGCGCTGGGATACCGTCGGCACCAGCTGGTTGGTTTGCTGCACCAGGTTGATGGCCAGATCATCGCTGTTGTTACGGGTCAGAAAATAGCTGATGGTGCGCCAGGTGAATACCATGGTCCCGGTGCCCTGCCAGAATGCCTTGAAATCGGGATAACCAGTTGGTGGCTCCATGTGAAACGGTCGATGTCCGGCCTGTTGCAAGCGGCTGAGCAATGCACTGCTGATGTTTTCACCTTCGTCCTCGTTCAGCTTCGGGGTGTAGTCGATGCCCACCGCACGCCAGGCCCGCAACAGCGTTTCGGTGGGACGCCGGGCCTTGTCGCCCCAGGTGTTCTTGAACTCCTCGGAAAGCAGCACGTGGCGATAGACTTCGCGCAGCTGATTCGCCTCATCACGGCGGTTCCAGAACTCATCGGCGGTCGATGCGATCAGTGATTCCGGCACGTTGTCGCCAATCAGGCGACGGCACAGTTTCATGGCGATAAAGCGTGCGGTGCCGTAATGACGGGCAAGGTAGGTGAGGATCTGTTCGACATCATTGATGCCGCCGTCGCTGTTGATGGTGATGTCCATGACCCGGATAGGCTCCTGAGCATGTTCATCGTAATGGCGATCGGCGCGGAACAGGAACGTGCCGTTGTCCAGATTGTCGCCCTGGCGGCCATCGGCCACGCCCCAGCCGGTCAGCGCACGGGCAAACTGGAACACGTCGATTTCGGTGTAACCTGCACGCTCGCCCTTGATGTTGTTAGGCACCGTGTCCGGTTCTACCGCACCGAAGAAATTTTCGATGGCACCGACGGTGTGCAGCTCAAGCACTTCGCGCGCGTAATTCTCGTTCGGATTCGGCCAGGTGTTGAAGGCATTGTCCAGGTAGTACAGCATGGCCGCATTGCGCGTGGTGTTGCGCAACATGTCGCGGAAATTGCCAAACATATGCTGACGAATGTCGCGATCCCAGGCGGGGAAATAACCACGGGTCTCGTTGCGCAGCTCAATGTCGATATTGAAATGGTTATGCCAGAAATCGGCCAGCACCTCACGCAGTTGCCAGCGGCTGTAGGCACCGCGCAGCAGCATCTGACGCATGGACTGCTCGCGTGGACGGTTGCGCAGACCAAAATCATCGCTGCGCACATGCTCGGTCCACAGTGCAATGTTGGATTTGTTGATGGTGTCGTAGGACTGGCCGGGGAAAGTCAGGCCACTGAGTCGCGCATCCACATCCGGATCGGAACTACCGGGGTTCAGCTGCTGGTTGACCCAGGCGGCCAGCCTGGCATCGTCGTTGCTGCCCAGGGCGTTGAAGGCCGCAACATCGCCGCGTGCCGGCCCATAGGCGGCTTTGTTGAGCACGCGCACGGCAAACGGCGGCACATCCGGCGAGGCTCCGCGCTCGATCGGCGGTGCCGGAAACAACTTGCTGTCCTTGCTAATGTCTGTCGCCAATTGCGCATTGGCGGTTTGCATGTTGCCTGCTGTCAGTGCGACGGCCCCGACTCCAGCCCCCAGACTGGCAATGACCTCACGGCGGGATAAACTTTCCATGGCTTCACCTGCTTGTCTGTTTGGTATCTGTGGTGTGTTGTTGGTGGTATCGTCCTGATACTGCCAGATGCTATGTTAACGATATGTTCCGATAAAAATGTGAATAATTAATGACATAGAGCACATTAGACATATCATTCAAATCAGCACATGTTCAACCATCAGTTGTACTGACGTGTCACCACGGAATCGGTTGACCCCCAGACGGTAGCCAATGGTCACCATGGCGTCGACTGGAAACTGCTCGATGTCACGATTGAAGGCGATCGCCGCAATGGTTTGTCGACTGTTCGCAGGCTGCAGCTGCAGACGCACATGCGCGCCTTTCAGCAACTGTCGGTCGCGCACCCGAAAGCTGCCCTGAAACAGTGGTTCGGGGAATTTCTGCCCCCACGGCAGCGCCGATTCCAGCAGGCTGGCCAGCGGCAGACTGATGTCTTCCGGCTGCAGCTCGCCATCAGTGAACAGCACCTCATCGCGCAACTCCAGGTCGCTGGCATGCGCCTGCCAGGCCTGCTGAAACGCATCCAGATGCGCCAGCGGCATGCTCAGCCCGGCCGCCATGGCATGCCCGCCAAATCCACTCATCAGCCCCGGATGCCGTGCATCCAGCAGCGCCAGATGATCGCGAATGTGAATGCCGTTGACCGAGCGCGCCGAGCCCTTGAGCAGCGCTTCAGCGCTGGCGTCCTCGGGGTTGGCCGGAGCCAGCGCCAGCACCGGCCGGCCGACGCGATCCTTGATGCGACCGGCGACCAGACCGACGATACCCTGATGCCAGCGCTCATCAAACAGACACAAAGCCAGTGGCAACTGCTCGCGCGGCCCCAGTTGCTGCAACAACTGATCTATCTGGGCATCGGCCTCTGCCTGCATCTGCTGCTGCAGCGCGCGTCGCTGCTGATTGATGTCGTCCAGCAGTGTGGCCATGTCATCGGCCTGCTGCTGGTTATCACAGAGCAGGCATTCTATGCCCACGCTCATGTCCTCCAGCCGGCCGGCGGCATTCAGCCTAGGGGCCACGCGCCAGCCCAGATCCTGTGCCGTGCACAGGCGGTGGTTGACCCCACCGGCATGCAGCAGTGCCTTGATGCCGGCACAGGCGCGGTCAGCACGGATACGCTGCAAGCCCTGCTGCACCAGAATGCGGTTGTTTGCATCCAGCGGCACCATGTCGGCAACCGTGCCCAGCGCCACCAGATCCAGCCAGTCGGCCATTCTCGGCAACGGCCGCGTGGCGCTGAACCAGCCGCTGTCTTGCAGCAGCCGGCGCACGCCACTGAGCAGGTAGAACACCACCCCGACACCGGCCAGTGCCTTGCTGGGAAATTGCTCTCCGGGCAGATTGGGATTGACGATGGCCACAGCCTGCGGCAGGGTTTCTCCGGGCAGATGATGATCGGTGACGATGGTCTGCAGCCCCAGCGCATTGGCATGCGCCACCCCGGCCACACTGCTGATGCCATTGTCCACGGTCACCAGCAGGTCGCCACTGGCCGCCAGCTTTTCCGCCAGCATGGCGTCCACCAGCGGCGCGGTCAGGCCATAGCCAAAGGCGAACCGGTTGGGCACGCAGTAGCCGATATTGCGCGCGCCCATGGCCCGCAGAGCACGCAGGCTGAGTGCGCTGGCGGTGGCACCGTCGGCATCAAAATCCCCCACCACCACAATGCGGCGCTGGCTGCGAATCGCTTCGGCCAGTGCACTGGCGGCCTGCTCGAACTGGGAAAACTGTGGTGGCAGCAGGCGTGCCAGCCGATGATCAAGCTGCTCGGCCAGCGCCACCCCGCGCCCCAGCAGCACCCGGCGCAGCACCGGATGCAAACTGTCCGGAAGCTGGTCCTCGACGTCTATGCTGCGCTGCTGAACAATCATTGTTGCGCGCTGGCGGATGCCGTCAGCCAGTGCAGCGCCTGCTGCCAGCCTACTGTGCGCTGCGCCGTCGGCCACAGTGCACGCAGTCGCCGCAGGACTTGCTGCCAGGTGACTGCCGGCACATGCTGCAGGCAGCGTCCGGCCACACATTGCAGCCGCAGCGGTCGTCGCTGGCGATCGGCCAGCAGTTGTTGCAACAGCCGCAGCAAGGCCTGCCAGTTGTCCGCCTGGCTGCGGCCACGGTCAAGTCGCCATTCCAGCAGCAGGCTGCCTGTGGCCGGCAGTTCCTGCATGACTGAACCGGGGCTGTACAGTTGCCACTGCGGCAGTTGCAGCCAGTCGGCATAGCCGGCCATTTGCGGTGACTGCACCCGCGCCGCCGACCATGACGCGGTGCTGGCAGCAGCTTGAGCAGGCAGACGACCGCCACCCCAGAACCACAGCGAATTGAGCGCCGGCAGTCCCTGTTGCTGGCGTTGCAGATTGACCGGGTGCTGGTGCAAGAGCATTTGCGCTTCCGCCTGCAACCGCAGCCAGACACGCGCCTCGGGCGCGCTCAGCAAGGCCTCATCCAGCGGCCTGCCCAGCGCCTGCCAGGGCGGCATCCAGGCTGCCGGCTGCGGTGATTTTGCCTGCAGATACCAGCGTTCACAGCCGTTGGCGAACTGCCCCCGTTGCAGCAGCATGTCGTGCTCCTGAAACAGTGGCTGCAATGCTTCTATGAGTGCATCCGCCTGCTCGGGTTGCAGGCCAAAATCAGCCACCTGAAGCAGATGCACACGCGTCATGTCCGCCTGCATGTGCACCGGATCGGCGCGCAGAATGAAATCGTGCTGATGAGTGTGGCTGGCAGCCGCAGCGCCGCCATCATGTCGCCAGGCAAATGCCGCCACCGGTGCCTGCGGCTGCAGCAGCGCCGCGGCCATCGGCGCGGCAGAGACCGGCTGCCAGCGTGAGGCGACCAGCTGTCGCGAGCGTTGCAGTGGCTCCTTGTGGGCACTGCCGCTGAGCAGGTCGGCCAGTTCCGGAAGCAGCAGATGAATGTGATCGACGCAGGATTCAGTGGTAGGCAACGGCCACAATCTCGTAGGTTTTCTCCCCACCCGGGGCTCTTACCGTGACTTCATCGCCGACCTGCTTGCCGATCAGTGCCCGCGCCACCGGCGAACTGATGGAAATGTGGTTGTTGCGGATGTCGGACTCCAGATCACCGACGATGGTGTAGCTGACTTCATCACCGGAATCGACATCGGCCAGCGTCACGCTGGCACCGAACACCACCTTGTCACCGGCATTGAGCTTGCCGGTGTCGATGATGCGGGCATTGCTGATGCCGGACTCCAGCTCCTTGATGCGCGCTTCAATGAAACCCTGCTGTTCGCGGGCAGCATGGTATTCGGCGTTTTCCTTCAGATCGCCATGGGCCCGCGCCTCGGCAATGGCGGCGATGACCTGGGGGCGATCCTGTTTCTTGAGTTTTTCCAGCTCGGCACGCAGCCGCTCGGCGCCGGCCTGCGTCAATGGTGGACGCTGATCCATGGTTTACTCCTGACAATCCGTGACAATGCTGAGTTGCTGATGCAACGCCTGCAGACAGCGTACCTGTTCTGTACCGTCGTAGTCCAGTGCCTTGAGTGTGGCACTGGCACCGGCCAGCGTGGTGGAATAGTTGACCCGGTGCTGCAGTGCCTCACGGCGGATGGAATAGGAGTCGGCAATCGCCTGGCGACCCTCGGTGGTGTTGACGATGAACTGAATCTCGTCGTTGATGATCATGTCGACAATGTGCGGGCGGCCTTCTATGACCTTGTTGACCTGGGCGCAGGCCAGTTGATGCTGCTGCAAAAAATCTGCCGTGCCCGATGTGGCCACCACACTGAAGCCACGCGCCAGCAGCTGCTGCGCAATCGGCAGCAGATGCGGCTTGTCGGCATCGCGCACGCTGAGGAAGGCGCGGCCGATTTCCGGCAAGGCGGTGCCAGCACCGGCATGGGCACGATAGCTGGCCTCACCGAAGCTGTCGCCGACCCCCATGACCTCACCGGTGGAGCGCATTTCCGGACCCAGAATGGGGTCCACGCCAGGGAAGCGGATGAACGGGAACACAGGCTCCTTGATGGCAAAGAAATCCGGCACCAGTTCAGCCGTCAGGCCCTGCGCTGACAGCGTTTTGCCGACCATGCACAGCGCCGCGGCTTTGGCCAGCGGCGTGCCGATGACCTTGGACACGAAAGGCACCGTGCGGGCCGCACGCGGATTGACTTCGAGGACGAAAATCTCCTCGCCGCGAATGGCAAACTGCACGTTCATCAGACCGACCACACCGATGCCCAGCCCCAGTTGCCGGGTCTGTTCACGCAAGCGGTCCTGCAGCGCACGACTGAGCGACCAGGGCGGCAGACAACAGGAGGAATCGCCGGAGTGCACGCCGGCCTGTTCGATGTGCTCCATGATGCCGCCGATCAGCACCTGCTCACCGTCACAGACCGCATCGACATCCACCTCGATGGCATGATCAAGAAAGCGATCCAGCAACACCGGTGAGCGGTTGGAGACGTGCACGGCATCCCGGATGTAACGCTTGAGTTCGGTTGCGCTGTTGACGATGTCCATGGCGCGACCGCCCAGCACATAGGACGGGCGCACCACCAGCGGGTAACCGATTTCCTCGGCCAGTCGCAGGGCATCCTCCTCGTTGCGGGCAGTGCGGTTGGGCGGCTGGCGCAGACCGAGTTTTTGCAACAGCTGCTGGAAGCGCTCGCGGTCTTCGGCCAGGTCAATGGCATCCGGCGAGGTGCCGATGATGTTGACCCCGGCTGCCTCCAGATCACGCGCCAGCTTCAGTGGTGTCTGGCCACCAAACTGCACGATCACGCCGACCGGCTGTTCCAGCGCATGGATATCCAGCACCCGCTCCAGTGTCAGCGGCTCGAAATACAACCGATCGGAGGTGTCGTAATCGGTGGACACGGTCTCGGGATTGCAGTTGACCATGATGGTTTCAAAACCGGCTTCGCGCAGTGCGTAGGCGGCGTGCACGCAGCAGTAATCGAATTCGATGCCCTGGCCGATGCGGTTCGGTCCACCACCCAGAATCATGATCTTGCGGCGCTCGCTGGGTCTGGCTTCGCAGTCGCTCTCGTAGCTGGAATACAGGTATGCGGTATCGGTGGGAAACTCGGCTGCGCAGGTGTCCACGCGCAGATACACCGGCGTCACGCCGTGCTGCTGGCGCAGCTCGCGTACCGCATGCTGATCCAGCTGCAGCAGGCTGGCGAGCCGCTCGTCGCTGAACCCGTTGCGCTTGAGATGCTGCCAGTGGGCTGCGCCAAGCTGCTCGGGGCGCATCTGCTGCAGCGCGTGCTCATCCTCGATGAGTTCTTCAATCTGGTACAGAAACCACGGATCAATGCCGGTCAGTGACTGGATTTCGTCCAGCGCCAGGCCCACGCGGAAGGCATCGGCCACATAGCGAAGACGATCGCTGCTGGCTTCCTTGAGTTCCAGCTTCAGCCTGGCCATGGACTCGCTGTCTGCCTGCAGCAGGGACGTGTCCATGATCGGATCCAGTCCGGTGAGGTCGGTTTCCATGCTGCACAACGCTTTCTGCAGCGATTCCTTGAACGTGCGGCCGATCGCCATGGCCTCGCCGACCGACTTCATCTGCGTGGTGAGCACGGCATTGGCGGCGGGAAATTTCTCGAACGCGAATCGCGGAATCTTGGTGACGACATAATCAATGGCCGGCTCGAACGAACTCGGCGTCAGCCCGCCGGTGATTTCATTGCGCAACTCGTCCAGCGTATAACCCACCGCCAGCTTGGCCGCCACCTTGGCAATGGGAAAACCGGTGGCCTTGGAAGCCAGCGCCGACGAGCGCGACACGCGCGGGTTCATCTCGATCACCACCATGCGGCCGTCGTCCGGATTGATGGCAAACTGCACATTGGAACCGCCGGTCTCCACACCGATGCGCCGCAACACCGCCAGGCTGGCATCACGCATGACCTGGTATTCCTTGTCGGTCAGTGTCTGCGCCGGTGCCACGGTGATGGAATCGCCGGTGTGTATGCCCATGGCATCGACGTTCTCAATCGAGCAGATGATGATGCAGTTGTCGGCGCGATCACGCACCACCTCCATCTCGAACTCTTTCCAGCCGAGCAGGGATTCATCCAGCAGCACCTGCGATATCGGCGACATTTCCAGGCCATGGCGGGTAATGCGCTCGAACTCGTCCATGTTGTAGGCGACACCACCGCCACTGCCGCCCAGTGTGTAGGCCGGGCGAATGATCACCGGAAAACCGATGTCGGCCTGCTTGTCGAAGGCATCCTCCATGTTGCTGACAATGTGCGCGCGCGGCACGTCCAGGCCAATGTCAACCATGGCGTCGCGAAACAGCAGCCGGTCCTCTGCGGTCTGGATTGCCTCCGGCTGGGCACCGATCAGCTCGACCTGGTATTTCTCCAGTACCCCGTGCTTGACCAGATCCAGCGCGCAATTCAACGCGGTCTGTCCACCCATGGTTGGCAGCACCGCATCGGGCCGCTCCAGCTCAATGATTCTGGCCACCGTCTGCCAGCGCACCGGTTCCACGTAGACGGCATCGGCCATGCCGGGATCGGTCATGATGGTGGCCGGATTGGAATTGACCAGGATCACCCGGTAGCCTTCCTCCCGCAGCGCCTTGCAGGCCTGGGCACCGGAATAGTCGAACTCGCAGGCCTGGCCGATGACAATGGGGCCGGCACCAATGATGAGAATGCTGTGCAGGTCGTTACGCTTGGGCATGGTGCTGCTCCATCAGATCAACAAAACGCTGGAACAGGGGCTCCAGGTCGTGCGGGCCGGGGCTGGCTTCGGGATGCCCCTGGAAACCGAACACCGGCAGGTCCTGGTGCGCGATGCCCTGCAGACTGCCGTCAAACAGCGAGCGATGGGTGGGCACGACGCCATCCGGCAGGCTGCTTTCATCCACGGCAAAGCCATGGTTCTGGCTGCTGATCAGCACCTGGCCGCTGGCCAGGTCCTGCACCGGATGGTTGGCACCGTGATGGCCGAACTTCATTTTCTGCGTGCGTGCACCCAGCGCCAGTGCCAGCAACTGATGCCCCAGGCAAATGCCGAACAACGGCAGGCGCTGCTGCAGCAATGCACGGATGGTGGCCACCGCATCGCCACAGGCATCGGGATCACCCGGCCCATTGGCCAGAAACACACCATCGGGCTGCAGCGCCATGATGTCGGCGGCGCTGGTGCTGCCCGGCACCACGGTCAGCTCACAGCCGTGCTCGTGCAGCAGCCGGAGAATGTTGTATTTGACGCCGTAATCGATGGCGACCACGCGAAACCTGGCGTCTGCCAGCTGGCCAGCGGCCAGATGCTTCTGCCAGTGCACTGCGCCCTCGCGCCAGGCATAAGCGGCGTGGCAGGTCACCTGCGGCACCAGATCCTGCCCCAGCATGGCCGGACAGGATTGTGCTGCCTGCAGCGCCTGCTGTGCGTGCTCCTCGCTGATCATGGCCTGGTGGTCGTCGGCCAGCGCCAGAATGCAGCCACCCATGGCTCCGTGCTCACGCAGACGCCGAGTCAATGCGCGGGTGTCGACATTGCCGATGGCGACCACGTTTTCATCACGGAGAAACTGCGGCAGGCTGTAGCGGCCGCGCCAGTTGCTCCACTGGCGCGGGCAATCGCGCACGATCAGGCCACCTGCCTGCGCCTTGGCCGATTCCATGTCATCGGCATTCACGCCCACATTGCCGACATGCGCGGTCGTCAAGGTGACCAGCTGACCGGCATAGGACGGATCGGTAAGAATCTCCTGGTAACCGCTCATCGCGGTGTTAAACACCACCTCACCCACTGCCATGCCGGCAGCACCAATGGAACGACCGGGCATGAGAGTGCCGTCGGCCAGAGCCAGAACTGCGTTGTTGTGTTTGATCATGGCGCGCTCGCTGTTTCACCAGACTGTAGCACAGACTGGCAGGTGGTCAATTGATTGTCGAACAGGTGACGATGGTCATTTGCAGGCTGACGAAGCATGTTGCCTGCGGCTGGATAGATATTATACCCTGAGCGGGGCTCCAATAACCAGCGTGCCTCTTGCCAGCGCCTACATGAAAGCGCATACAGGCACACGTTGTCTTTGCGAGAGGGTGAATGTGGTTGTAGAAAAGGCGCTGACATCCAGTGCCAGCGCCAAAGAACAACATCGAGTTAATGGATGTTATCTGCTACCTGCTATTCGGTGCGGCATATCAGCGTGCATGCCTGCTCATCGCAGGACCAGCCACAGCCGCTGCCACCACTTCCGCCCCCGGGGGCACCAAATAACAACCTGTCGGCGACACTCAGCTGATTGGATGCATTTGTGCTGGACTCTCCCCCTCGAAAGAAGAAACTGCCATTAACATTGACTTCAGTTTGTCGTCTTGGGATTTCATTCTGATCATTGTCTCTTAAAGATCCTTCAACAAGATCCAGCTCATTCAATTCATTGAGCTTCCATAGACCGATGGAGCCATCTGGAAAATTGACAATCACTTCAAACTCGAAGTCAACGACAAATGAGTTGCTGAACAATTGAGACAGCTTATCAATCGTTATCAAAGTAAACGATATGATTGGATTGTTATTCTGGATCCATAGCCCAATATCAAGATCATCACGGTTTGTTCTTACATCGAATGCTGTATTAATGTCACGAACCGCCCCCAATGGCAGATTCACTTCCAAACCAGCGCTCATAGAACGCGCTCTTAGCGGGCCGGTAATGCCGAAAACTTCGTCAAGCATCAATTTGTAATCAGCAAATAGCGTCAGCTCAGACGAAAAAGGCTGCACTTCTGCAATAGTATGATCCGGCAGATTGAATCCCGCACCCTGTTGCGGGTCTTTTTCGCTGTCGCGTAATTTTTTAAAGTACAGCTTTTGCTGCTCAGGTGACAGGGGAATACCACCAGGGGTGTAAAAAATCAGGAACTTGCGAAGCTGATCCTGACCACGATCAATCACAAAGTAAGTCAGCTCAGTCCGCAGACCATTGGTTGCATCAACCACCATGGCATTTTCTGCCGCTGTACTGCAGGCAAAGCACTCATCGCCCAAGCTGAATGCAGAAACATTCGAAGCAAGCATTAAACCCAATGCGTTGACAAGAAAGCATTGTAATCTCATAACGGTTCTCCTTTTTTGATGACGTTGGGACAGCGCAGATCCTCTGCGTATATGCACATCCAATACGTACCCTTTCTGCCCCACCAAAATACTAAAAAAAAACCAAAATGCTGTCAAGTTCGTTTTTTCTTCACTCATGATACGCCCATATTCGCACAGCAGAGAATCACTTTTTCATCGACAAGGTATACAGATCATTCCGGTTCACGCCCAGATGGGTGGCCAGCAGGCCGGCTGCCTGACGTGGCGGCAGGTGCTCGCACAGGGCTTTGTGCAGCGCAATCATCGCTGGCGGGATGGCAGCATTGCTGGCGCTGGCAGGCATGCCTGCCAGCAGCAGCACATGCTCGCCGCGTTGCTGATCGGGATCGGCCAGCAGGCCGGCTTCCAGCTCAGCCAGAGTGGTCAGGGCGGTGACTTCGAATGCCTTGGTCAGCTCCCGTGAATGGGCGACTTCACGCTGGTCTCCGAACACCTCGCGCATGGCGCGCACGGTGTCCAGCAGGCGTTTGGGAGATTCATAAAAGATCAGTGTGGCGTGGCTCTGCGTCAGTGCCTGCAGGCGCTGGCTGCGGGCAGCGGCCTTAGGCGGCAGAAAACCGATGAAACAGAACTGATCGCTGGGCAAGCCGGCCACCGACAAGGCGGCCATGGCGGCGCAGGGACCGGGCACCGCCAGCACCTGCACACCATGCTGGTGACAGGCGCGCACCAGGCGGTAGCCGGGATCGGAAATCAGCGGCGTGCCGGCATCACTGATCAGGGCCATGCGCTGGCCTGTCTGCAACCGCTCAATCAGCTTTTGCACACTGGCCAGTTCGTTGTGCTCGTGCAGCGCCTGCAGCGGGGTGACGATCTGATAGGCCTGCAGCAGTTTACGGCTGTGCCGGGTGTCTTCGCACAGGATCAGGTCCACCGTCTGCAAAGTGGTGATGGCGCGCTGTGACAGGTCTTCCAGATTGCCGATCGGTGTTGCCACGACGCTGAGCGTGGACGGTGCGGGCTGCAGGCTGCTCATGCCTGAGATGTGGCGCAGTCTCTTCCTGCCAGGCTCTGCCTGACGGGTGCTGCGATGACGGGAACGATCATGCTCATTGCGCTATCATAGCGCCATGACCGCAGCAGCGACAGACACAGCTCAACTCATGGAGTGGACGACCACAGCGCCAATGCGCGCTGGACTGGGCAAGGCCGCACTGCTTTGGTGCGCCGTGCTGCTGCAGGCCTGCCAACCCACCCCCACGCTGCGCGATGCCGGGACATCCATCTCGCCGCAACAGCAGGCACAGCTGGATCAGGCCAGCACAGCCCTGCGCAGCGGCCAGCCGCTGCTGGCTGCCGAACAGTTTGCGCAATTGGCCCAGGCCGATGCCGAACGGCGGGCAGGCTGGCAGCTGCGGCAGGCTGATGCGCTCTATCAGGGCGGCGACTATCAGCGCAGCAGCAGTGTGCTGGAATTGATTGATGGCAGCACGCTGGCCCCCGATGAACTGGCCCTGCTGCATTTGCTGCAAACCGAAAATGCCATCGCCAGCATGGACTTCACCGGCATGCAGCAGGCGGCGGCGACATTTCGCCGCAGCCAGACGCAACTGGCCGCACAGTATCTGCCCCGGGCTGAGGCTGTTTCAGCGCTGCTTCAGCATGCCATTGACAGTCGCGCGCAGCTGGCTCTCGCCGTGCTACAGCAATCCTGGCCTGATGCGCTGTTGCGGGAAACGGCATTTGCCACGCTGGCGGAATCCGCTTTCACGCAACTGGCACAGGAGTTTGGCCACAGCGATGACGTCGCTCGCGGCTGGCTGGCTGCCGCTGCAGACGCCAGACAGCTCAGTGTGACCGGGCATTTTGAACTGCACTGGCAGGCATCGGCACCACAGCAGCTGCTGCAGGCTCCACGCAGCGATGAGCAGCAGGCGTTTGCTGAGCTGTATGTGCAGGCGCAATCCTTTCCACAGCGCATTGCCGTGATCCTGCCGCAGTCGGGCAATCTGCAGTCGGCGGCAGAGGCCATCCGCATGGGCATCATCAGTGCCTGGTCTCTGTTGCCGGCAGCATCCCGTCCGGCGCTGCGCTTTATTGCTGCCGATCAGGGCATCACCGGGGCCTATTACGAGGCTCTGGAGTGGCGCAGCGATCTGTTGCTGGGGCCGCTGGCGGCCGAACAGGTCAGCGCCATGCGCGACCTGCCCGACCGCAGCATACCCATGCTGGCACTGAACCTGCCGGCAGAGTTGAGCACCAGCCCCCAGGTCAACCCGCCGGTCAATTCACAAAACAGCACAAATACCAGTGACGGTGATGATGACAGCATGACGGCCGCCGACACCGGCATGAGCATGTCGGCACGAGCAGCGCTCCCGGCATTGGCCAGCAGTCATTATTTCGCCCTGCCACCGGAGGACTCAGCCAGCGCTGCCGCCGCCTGGATGCGGCAACTGGGCCATCGCAAGGTGGTCGCGCTGGCCGCCGATGACAACATCGGCCAGCGCCAGCTGCAGGCCTTCAGCCAGGCACTGCAGCAACACGATGGCAGCGTGTTGCGTGAGCTGCTGTTTGATCCCGCCACAATTGAATTCACCAGTCTGCTGAACACCGTGCTGGGTCTGCAGAACAGTCTGCAGCGTCATCAGCAACTGCAGGATCTGCTGGGCCTGGAATTGGGCTTTCAGGCGCGCGCCGACGACAACATCGATGCCCTGTTTGTCGCCGCCGACCGCCGCCAGGCCAGATTGCTGGTGCCACAGCTGAAGTTTGTTGATGCCGATTATCTGCCGGTGTTTGTCACCGAACGCAGCTATGCCGCCGGCCGTGACAGCAGCAACGACCGCGATCTGGAAGCGGTGCACATCACCCTGCCTGGCTGGCAGCTCGGCGCGCCACCGCTGCCGCCTCTGCAGCAGGTGCAGGACTGGTATCCACCGGCCCGCAATGAGATCGTGGCGCGCCTGTTCGGACTGGGTCGCGACAGCCTGCTGCTGAGCGCTCACCGCCAGCGCCTGCAGGGAGACACGGCGGTGCGACTGCAGGCCGCCAGCGGCGAACTCTACATCGACCAGACCGGCATTGTGCGACGCGAGCTGCAGCGCGCACGCTACCGCAATGGCGTCATTACGCTGGTTGAGTAAGCCCGCATCATGCTGCAGCTGCGCAAGCCGACCGCGAAGCAACGCCAGGGACGCGCTGCCGAACAGCTGGCACAGCGCTTTCTGCAGCAGCACGGCCTGCGCCGGGTGACCAGCAATTACCATTGCCGACACGGCGAAATCGACCTGATCATGCGTGACGATGACGGCCTGGTATTTGTGGAAGTGCGCTACCGCAGTCGCGCCGGCCACGGCAGTGGCCTGGACAGCATTGACCATTTCAAACAGCAGCGCCTGTTGCAGGCCGCCCGCCATTACCTGGCCAAACACCCACGCTGGCTGAACCGCCCGTGCCGGTTTGATGTCATCAGCATTGACGGCGCACTGGAGATGTCTGCGGTGCAGTGGATCAGCAACGCCATTTCGGAGAATTGAATGAACCATCACATCATCCAGCAAGCTGTCTGCACGCGCCTGGCCATGGTGCTGCTCGCACTGATTGCACTAACCCAGCTGGCCGGTTGCGTGGTGGCTGCGGTCGGCGGTGCTGCGGTCGCCGGATCGGCCGTGCATGACCGGCGCAGCTTCGGCACCGTGATCAACGACGAAAACATCGAGATTTCGGTTACCGATGCCCTGTACAGCAAGCCAGAGATCAAACGCAGCGATCGCATCAAGGTGGTCAGCGTCAACGGCATCGTGCTGCTGGCCGGCGAGATCGACAGCGAGGAGAAGAAGCAGTTTGCCGGCGAGGTGGCCGGACGCATCGAGGACGTGCGCAAAGTGGTGAATGAACTGGTGGTGACCGACACCATCGCCGGGGTCGGTACCCGCACAAGCGACAGCTGGCTGACCACGCGCGTAAAGACTGCACTGTTCGGCGTCGACATCGATGGATTTGATCCGACCCGGGTTAATGTCACCACCGCCAGCGGCCGGGTTTACCTGCAGGGCATGGTCACCGTCGCAGAGGGTGAGGCCGCCGCTCAGGAGGCGAGCACGGTGGGCGGGGTAAAACAGGTGGTGAAAGTGTTTGAATACATTGAACCCGCATCGGATGCACCGCAGCTGGAAGGCGAGCTCGGTCGCGCTGACGAGGAGACTTAAGTGATCTTTGCCACGCAGGCCAGGCGTTCCTCCAGACTCATGCTTTCCGGCTCACCCAGCGCATCCACCCGCTGCAGGCGCTTTCTCAGACCGCACTGATTGGCGATCTGGATGGCCAGCCCGGGCCGTGCATTCAACTCCAGCACCTGCGGCCCGTGGCGTTCATCCAGCACGATGTCCACGCCCAGATAGCCCAGCGGTATCGCCTGCTGACAGCGCGCCGCCATGGCCAGCAGATCCGGCCAGTCAGGAATTGAGAAATCGTTGATGCTGGCACCGCTGTCGGGATGCAGTTCCACCACATGGTTCTGCATGACGCCGGCATGGGTGACACCGCTGACCAGATCCACACCAACACCGATCGCGCCCTGATGCAAATTGGCCCGACCACCGGACATCCGCGTCGGTACCCGCATCATGGCCATCACCGGAATACCGCGATAGACAATCACGCGAATGTCGGGCACACCGAACGGCGCTATCGACTTGAGCACCTCGGCCGGTTCGATCAGGGTTTCAAACATGGCCGCATCGGGCTGGCCGCCCAGCGAATACATGCCGTTGAGGATGCCGGAGACATGAAACTGGATGTCATCCAGCGAATAGGCTGAGCCACCGGCGGAGATCCAGCGCTGGTTGCGCCGGGCCACAATGACGATGATGCCGTCGCCGCCACTGCCGGACGCCGGCTTGATGGCAAACTTGTCCAGCTGCTGCAGGCGCTTGTCCAGATGTCCGGCCTCGTACTGGCCGCGAATGCTGTCGAGCAGCACCGGCACGGCAATACCGCGTTGCTGCAGCATGCGTTTGCACTGGATCTTGTCATCCACCAATGGATACAGACGACGCTGGTTGCGGGTCATGATGTAGCAGGCATTGCGTGCGTTTAAGCCCAGCACACCGGCACGCCGCAGGTCGCGATAGCGGCTGATCGGGTTCATCATTGACTTATGCTGAGTTCGCGGAAGCGGATCAATTCGGTGAGACGATAACCGGAATAGCGACCACAGGCGATGGTCAATCCCAGCACCACCAGCAGCGATTCCGGAAACACGAACACCAGATGCCTCACCACATCCAGCCCCATGACCAAATAGGCCAGCACGGTGATCACCGCCGAGCCGGCACTTTCGATCATGGCATCACCGGGACCACGCTCTTCCCAGACAATGGTCATGCGCTCGATCACCATGGCCAGGATCACCATTGGGAACAGCCCGATGGACAGCCCGACCTCCCATTCCAGCGCGGCACTGAACAGGCTGATCAGCAGCATCAGCATGACCACAATGGTCACCATCGCTGCCAGCCTCGGCACCAGCAGCAGACGCAAGCGCTCCAGGTACATGCGCAGAATCAGTCCTACCGCGATAACCAGACCAAACAGCACCAGCCCGGCGAGCAGACCGGTTTCACGAAACGCCAGCGCAATCAGCACAGGCATGAAGGTGCCGAATGCGCGCAGACCGATAAAATTGCGCATCAGCACCAGCACCAGCGCCCCCAGCGGTACCAGCAGCAACGTGGCATACACCGACTGCGCCTGCAATGGCAGTTGCTTCAGTGACAATGCAGCCAGACCGGAATCATGTTCATCCGCACGCCGTTCGGCCAGCTCAAGGCTGGTCACCAGATTGCGTCGCACCGACCACTGCAGACTGGTGATTTCCGCACCACGCGCGGTCACCGCCGGGGTATCACCCAGCCACCAGACCAGCAGATTGTCCGGCAGCATTTCATCGCCAGTGACCGGATCAAAAAACAGCCATTGCTGTTCGTTGTGAACCGCCAGCCACGGCGTCAGCTCAGACTGGCGTTCGGATTCCACCAGCAGCAGCCCGTTGATCTGCAGGGAAGGAATGCGCGCCGCCGCCAGCAGGGTTTGTGCGACCTCGGTTTTTTTTCCGGTATACTCCGGCGAATTCAGAAACAGGCTGATCTCTTCGCTGGGTGCACTGGCATTGATTTCCGCAATGATGGCGGTGGCAAACGATGCGATGTCGGCAGATTTCTGCCGTGCCCGATCGGTCACCGAACGCATCGCGGTGGCGAACGGCTCATCCAGGCGAGGCACATCGGGATAGGCCGGAACCGGCGCAAAAGCCTGATTTTCCGGATCACGATAGAACTGTGCACGGTAATAGAGGGTGCTGCTGGAGCCACTGCGGCGTATGCTCCAGGTGGCACTGCGCTGATCGGGTTTGTCCTGCACATCCAGACCGAAACCGCGCGAAATAAAATCCTCACGCAGGCGGGCCAGGCCCGGCGTTTTGTCCGGCAACTTCAGCGTCAGCTTGACCGGTCCTTCTTCCGGATCAATGCGCACCCGCGCCTGTACTGTCCAGGTTTCGTCCTCGGCACCCGGCAGCAATGGATAACCATAGACTTCGACCCGCCAGATGATCAACGCGACACCCGCCACCACCAGCAGCAGGCTGAGCCACATCCAGTGTCGCATCTGCATTACGGTGTCCTGTCGGCAGGCTGGTCGCGGTTGCCCTTGTCCTTGCCATTTTTCTTGCCCTGGCGCTGCTTGCCGGCATCGTCGTCGCAACGCGGCCGGCTCAGATAGGTTTCATCCGGATCAATCACCGCCTGCCCCTGCAGGGCAGAGCGACCCAGCAGCACAGGATAGATAAAGTGGCTGCGATCTATCAGGCTGAACTCGATGTCATGCAGCTTGTCCCCGAGGCAGACCTCAAGCATGACCACCGGGCGGCGCTGATGCTCGCCACTGTGGCGCACGATGCGCACATAGCGTTCCAGTGGTCGCTCCAGCGTGAACGATTCCTGCGCATCATCGTCGGTGATAACAAAGCGCACCCAGCGCTTGCCGTCCTGGCGAAAGACTTCAATTTCGGTGGCATCCAGCGACGAGGTTTTTGCGCCGCTGTCCAGTTTGGCCTTCATCGACAGACCGCTGCCGAAGATCTCCACACGCTCGACCCAACCCAGAATGTCCTTGTCGGCAGCCGACAACGGTGGCACCTGCAACACTGCCAGCAGGCAGAACGTTTTCAACATGGCGCGATAGGGATTCATGCTGCGCATTGTAGCTCACAGCATCAGCGACAGCACAGCCGTCGCAAGATATCTTTTCCAGGTCTATTTTTTGCCGCTTTCCACCTTGCGCACATGTTCCACCGCCGCCTCCAGCGCCTCCTGCCGGGTGGGGAACACCATGCCCGGGTCAAAATACTTGTCGGCCTGCAGTGAGCGCAGCACTTTTTTCAGCTCCTCGTTCATGGCAGCCACATAGACATGGCGTCCGGCCGCATGGGCATCCTGACTGATGTCGGCGATGGCACGGGCCGATGACACATCCAGAAACGGCACGCGGGAAAAGTCCAGGATCAGAATGTAGGCATCATCATGGGCATGGGTGCGAATCATGTGTCCCATGTTGGCGGCGGCACCGAAACTCAGCGGACCACCAAAATCAAACACATTGACCCGGCCTTTGGCCTGCTCGATCAGCTCCAGCTCATTGGGCAACAGTTCCCGCTTGGGGTGCTCGGCAATACGCTTGAGCTGAAGTTGTGCCACTTGACGCACAAACGCCAGCGCCGCCAGCACCACGCCAGCCGCTACCGCTGTGATCAGATCGACAAACACGGTCAACGCCAGCACCAGCACCATCAGCAGCAGGTCCCAGCGCGGGCCACGGTGGGCCATGCGCAGATAACCCCAGTCGATGATGTCGATGCCGACCTTGACCAGAATGCCAGCCAGTGCAGCGTGCGGAATCTGCGCCGCCAGTGGTCCCAGCGCCAGCACGATGGCCAGCAGCAGCACGGCATGGATGATGCCGGAGAGATTGGTCACGCCACCGGCCCGGATGTTCACCACCGTGCGCATGGTGGCGCCGGCACCGGGCAGCGCGCCAAAGAATCCGGCCACGCCATTGCCGATACCCTGGCCGATCAGTTCCTTGTCAGGGTCATGCTTGCTGCGCGTCATGTTGTCGGCCACCAGCGAGGTGAGCAGACTGTCAATGGCTCCCAGCACGGCCAGAATGAAGGCGGCCTCCAGCACCAGGTAGGCGGCATCGTGATCGTAGGATGGCAGCATCAGTTGCGGCAGACCGGAGGGGATGTCGCCCAGTACCGGCGCACCCGGCAACAGCAGACTGACCACGGTGCCGGCGATCAGTGCAGCCAGTGCACCTGGCAGGTATTTTGAATAACGCGATGGCCAGCCATAGCCGACAATCAGGGCGGTGGCACCGACCGCAAGGGCCTGCCAGTTGACGTTGACCACGGCATCGGGAATCACCGACAACGCCCCCAGCACATCGCCCGGGGGCTCGGCCCCGAGCAGGCGGCCAATCTGCAGAATCACAATGATGGCACCAATGCCGCTCATGAAGCCCGACACCACCGGGTACGGCACCAGCTGTATGTACTGGCCGAATTTGAGCACACCGAAGGCAACCTGCATGACGCCGGCGAGAATGACGGCGGTAAACACCAGTTCCGGGCGATCCGACATGCTGGCAAACAAGCCGGCAAACACCACCACCATGGGTCCGGTCGGGCCGGAGATGTTGGTCGGTGTGCCACCGAACAGGGCGGCCAGAAAGCCGACAAAAATGGCGCCATAGATGCCTGCAATGGGCCCGGCTCCGGAGGCCACACCAAATGCCAGCGCCAGTGGCAGTGCCACAATCCCAGTGGTGATGCCACCGTAAATGTCCCCGCGCAGGTGCTTGAAAGAAACCATCAGGCGGTCACTCCGCTGGTCACGTCATCGGCCATGTGATGGCTGCCTTCATAATGTTCCTCGACCGGAATGAAGCTGTCGCTGGGGCTGTTGTAAGCCTTGACCATGCCGCTGCCGACATCATAGATCCAGCCATGCAGCTCAATCTCGTTGGTGGCCAGACGCGCGGCAATATAGGGATGGGTGGCCAGATGCTGCATCTGCAGCACCACATTGCGCTCACACAGCAGATCCAGCCGCTCTTGCGGGTCTGATTCCTTGTATTTGTGGTCAATCACTGACACTGCCGCACGGCTGTGCACCAGCCAGTCCAGCACATGCGGGAAATCCTTCAGGCTGTCGATGTCCATGGCTGCACCCATCGCGCCACAGCCATAATGGCCGCAGATGATGACATCCTTGACTTGCAATGCCTGCACCGCGTACTCGATCGATGCGGTCATGCCACCGGCATGGTACTGATGCGGCGGCACGATGTTGCCGGCATTACGGCAGATGAACAGCTCACCGGGATTGGTCTGGGTGATAAGATTCGGGTCAATGCGTGAATCCGAGCAGGTAATGAACAGCACCTCAGGCGATTGCGATATGGCCAGCCGATCGAACAGTTCAGACAGCTTGGGCAGCACCTCACGGCGAAACTTCAGGGTACCTTCGATGACGTGTTTCATGACCTTGACCTCGATGTATCAGTAAAACTTAACGATGTAATGACGATATTGTATAGTTTAAGTTTCACTATTTCACGATAGTCAACTGCTATCATTCTGTCATGCGAACCAAACAACCGACACTGCGTCAGCTCGGCTACTTCATCGCCGTCAGTGAGAGCGCCAACTATCATCGTGCTGCAGCCCGTCTGCAGGTCAGTCAGCCCACCATCACCACGCAGATCCAGGCGCTGGAAAATCTGCTCGGCTGCAAGCTTTTCGAGCGCGCTCGCAGTGGCATCATGCTGACCCCGACCGCACGCGAGTTGCTGCCAATGGCACGGCAGATCATGGAGTCCGTGGGCAACCTGGAAATGCTCGCCAAAGCCACCGACGATGGCCCGGCCGGCACCTACAAGCTTGGTATTCCGCCGACGCTGGGGCCGTATTATCTGCCGCGCATTCTGCCGCAACTGCATCAACAGTATCCGCGCCTGCAGTTGTATTGCCGCGAACGCCCGCATGCGCAGCTGGAGGCCGGTCTGCTCGATGGTGAACACGACCTGATCATCTCCACCCTGCCACTGCTGGGGGCGCAGACCAGCAGCCGGCTGCTGTTCCACGAGCCCCTGCAACTGGTGGTCAGCATGGAGCACCGTCTCGCCGCAGAAACCGCCATCAGCAAGCAGGAACTGGTGGGCGAAAAACTGCTGATTCTGGAAGAACAGCACCACCTGCATGAGCTGATCCAGAGCTTCGCCCGCGAGCTTAGTGCGGACATCCTGTATGGATTCGCCGGCACCAGTCTGGATACGCTGCGCCAGATGATCGGTCTGAACATGGGGGTGGCGCTGTTGCCGGACTTCTACATCGACTCGGAAATCATCACCCACGCAGATCCACAGGTGTCGGTGATGCGCATCCGTGATTATCCGCTGCAGCGCGGCATCTACATCAGCTGGCGCAACCGTTCACCCAATCGGGCATTTTTTCAGCAATTGGCGGAGTTGCTGACCCGCCTGCAGCATACATCCGGCAAAACGCTCACCGCGCAGAGTTATTCAGAAGCCCCTTAGACAAACTGACCGCAGGCATGGCCACTGGCCCAGGCCCACTGGAAATTGAAACCACCCAGATGTCCGGTCACATCCAGCACCTCGCCGATGAAATACAGATCAGGTTGCCGGTGTGCGGCAAAACTGCGTGACGAGATCTCATCGGTGTCAATGCCGCCGAGGGTGACCTCTGCAGTGCGATAGCCTTCGGTGCCACCAGGCTTGAGACGCCAGCAGCAGAAGTGCCGGGTTAACAGGCCGATGTCTTTATCCGAACAATCCGCCAGCCGCCGCTCCAGCAAATGTGGACACCACCATTGCAGCAGGCGTCGCGCCAGGTTGCGACTCAGCCGCTGCGACAGCCAGTTGCCCACGGTGGTTTTCGCTTGCTGTCGGCGGGCAGCGGCAAGCTCCACCTCCAGATTCAGTTCCGGCAGCAGGTTGATGTCGATGGCGTCGCCGGGCTGCCAGTAGGAGGAGATCTGCAGCATGGCCGGGCCACTCAGACCGCGATGCGTAAACAGGATGTTTTCCGCGAAACTGACCCCGTTGCAGCGCACTGTGGCAGCCGTTGACACGCCGGACAAACCATCCAGCTGGGCGAGCTGCTCCGCACTGAGCGTGAACGGCACCAGCGCCGGGCTGGTTGGCAGCACCCGCAGCCCGAACTGTCTGGCCAGCTCATAACCAAATCCGCTGGCCCCCATTTTCGGAATCGAGAGCCCTCCAGTTGCCACCACCAGTGCGGCACAGCTGACTGGCCCCAACGTGGTCGCCAGATAGAAACCTGTGTCCTGCGCCTGCACCGCAGACACACTCACCGAGGTGTGCAACTGCACGCCGCCAGCTTCGCATTCGCGCAGCAGCATATTGAGGATGTCACGCGATTTGTCATCGCAAAACAGCTGACCCAGCTTCTTCTCATGCCAGGCAATGCCGTGACGATCAACCATGGCCAGAAAATCATTCTGGCTGTAGCGACTCAGCGCCGATTTGCAGAAATGCGGGTTGCCGGAAATGAAATTGTCCGGCGTCGTCCACAGATTGGTGAAGTTGCAACGCCCGCCACCGGACATGAGAATCTTCTTGCCGGGCTTGTTGGCATGATCGAGCAGCAACACACGACGGCCACGCTGCCCGGCGGTGAATGCACACATCAGCCCGGCAGCACCGGCTCCGATGATGACCACATCAAAATGCGCTACAGAGCCCGCCTTCACCACAGCATTACTGGCGTTTGTACTGACTGGGGCAATGCGCGCGCTGCACTGATTTGTGGCGCAGTATAACAGGATGTTGAAAAAGTCCATCCCTGGCCTTTTTCAACTCGCTTAGGCGCGGCGCATGTCCGCGCCTCGCTCCGTTTCGCAAGCACTTGCGTGCTTGAGAAACGATGCGACCCATCCCAGGATCGCATAACAGGCTGTTATTCAACAGCCTGTTAAAGTGCTTGGTACGACGGCCACTGACCCGCTGGCGCCACAACCTGAAGCTGCCCGGTTTGAGCTGCCTGCGCATCAGGGTGATCACATCGGCCTCAGTCAGACCGTGGTTGCAGGCTATGGCCTCAAACGGCGTGCGATCCTCCCAGGCCATCTCAATCACGCGGGACATGGCTTCTTGTGACAGTCTGTGCATAGTCTGGCTCTGTGCAGTTGCTGGCTCCAGAACAACAGTCGCCCGGCGCAGCAAGTTGGATGTCATGCGCCACGCCAATCAGGACAAATCCGGTTTGCCGCGCAGTTTCTTGATCTGCGCCTTGTGCGTTTTTGCCTGCAGACGCCGTCGTTTTGCCGCCAGTGAAGGCCGTGTCGGCTGGCGTTTTTTGCGCACCCGTGTGGCATCAAGTATAAGTTGACGCAGCCGCTGCAAAGCATCATTGCGATTGAGTTCCTGGGTACGATGGGATTGCGCCTTGATCACCACCACGCCATCGCGGGTGATGCGCTGATCAGCGAACTGCAGCAAGCGCTGTTTCCATGACTGCGGCAGCGACGAGGCATGGATGTCAAAACGCAGGTGCACCGCTGTGGCCACCTTGTTGACATTCTGCCCCCCTGCGCCACCGGCACGAATGAACTGCAGGTCAATTTCGCCGAGTGGAAGGCTGATATTGTTGTCAAGATCAAGCATAAACTGACAATAGTGTAGCTGGTTCCATAACAATACAATGAAAAATTAATCTGTTATCTTTAGTGGAGATCAGAACAGGAATCAGTCATGGCCATTCGCTATCTTAAAGTACTGCTGGTGCTGTGCACAGCTCTCATGTGCCTGCTTTATGCTCTACAAAACCTTGCCAATCTGCAGGTCGCGCACCAGGTCGTGGGGTTGGTCCTGAACATGGCAGATCACCAGTATTATCCGAACTCGATATTACCAGCCATCACCAGCCCGATACTCACCGGCCTGGCCGTGACCGTGATCATCGCTTTGGAGTTCGCCGCCGGTTTAATCGCCTTGAAAGGCTGCTTGAATCTGTGGCGGCATCGCCATGCCAGCAGCGAGGCATTTCAGCAGGCCAAGTGCTGGGCCTTGCTGGGTTGCGGTCTGGCGGTACTGATCTGGTTCGGCCTGTTTGGCGTCATCGGTGGTGCCTTGTTCCAGATGTGGCAGACCGAGTTGGGCAGCCAGTCACTCAACGGTGCTTTTCAATATGCGGTGAGTGCCTCGCTGATACTGATTTTTGTCAACATGCCAGATCATTAAGCCAGAGCTCGTTGCTTCTGCATAAAACATGTTTCTTTCGAAACCATCTAGTGTACCCCGCCGGAAATACTGTAACGTTCAGCGAGTCGGAAAGCGCTTAGCCGCAAGGCATGGCTCGCAGGTCATGGCCATTCCATGGCCAAGAGTCATAACACAGCGGATGAGTGCTTTCCGGCTCGCCCTGCGGGAGCGCCCCTGAGGCTGCATTATGGCGTTGCAATCCTTGTCAAGGGCTTGCCATTGACTGCGGATCGTGTCTTGTACTGCAGCCTCAGGTCGCGCTCTGAATGTCACAGTATTTCCGGCGGGGTACACTAGCAGCAGCAGAAACCTGGGGTGAACATATTGCAATCTGCCACAACTTCACTATAGACAAATAAGCACAAAAAAGCCCGGATGATTGCTCATCCGGGCTCTATGGCTGCCTGTTCAGATGCGCACACCGCGTGGCTGTGCGTCAGAACATGGCAAGGTTTACAGTGGGATCACATCACCGTTGACGATCTGTACCACGGTACCGTCAAACTTGGTCAGGGTGAAACCGTCGAACTCCTCATTGTAGACACGACTGTAATCCTGCAGCATGCCCATGGCCTGCTGCTCACCAACCAACAGGCCATCCACACCGTCAGAACGGTAATGCACACCTGCCCAGTCACGACCCAGGGCAATGTTGTTGGCGAGCTTGTTGATTTCACCACCGATGGTCAGGTCCTCACCCGTCCACGGCAGCAGGTTGGCACCGGTGGCATCGGCCTGAACCGGGTCCGGAATCACCATCTGCTCATCGAACATCGCTTTCAGCACGGTACAGCAGGCACCGGCGATGGTGGCGTGACCGGCAGGGTAAGCCGGGTGCGTCGGTGAACCTTCAGGGAAGGCCATCGGCAGGAAATAGGTGCCGTACTGACCGAATACCCGGCCCACAGCTTCGGATTCGGCGATTTCAGCAGGCAGGCCATAGTCTCTGGCACCGGTGAGCTGGAAGTGCAGTCGGCCACCATACATTTCTGGTCGCAGGCGACGATGCACCAGCCATTTCTGATACCAGGCACCGGTGAGTGACAGATTGCCGGCCTTGGCCACCAGATCCAGCACATCAGGACCGCCCAGAGAAGTGAAACCGCCCTGGTTGGCAGAGGTGTTGTAGGGGTTGGAGATGTCCAGACTGTTGGGGATCGACAACAGGATCAACGCGGCACTCTGGTAAGCCTGATAGCTGAAATCCAGATGTACGAACTCACCCAGCGCGCGGGCATCGGAAATGTAGCGCGGACTGCCTTTGGTCAGCGGCGAGGGGTTGACACCACGCTGCACCGCCACCCAGGCTGCCGGGTCGGTCATGAAATCGTCACCCGGCGCTGGTGTGTCGTAACGCTGCACGATGCTGCCATTGCCAAACGGTACGGTTTTCCACAGGAACTGGCTGATGTATGGGCCGACCAGATCACCCGGGGTTTCACCACGGAAGATGGTGGCAGGCGTGACCACACCGCCCTGCTTGGGGCCAACGGTTTCGGCAAAGGCGTTCAGATCACTGACTGCGGCAGCAATGTCGGCACTGCTGTCGAAATCAATGAAAGGAATGTCTCTGGCCAGAGCTTTCCAGTACACCTCGCCCATTTCTGCAGAGGTTTCCGCGCTGGCAAAGGCCGGTGCCGGGCGCATCCAGGTTGCCTGCGAGTCCCGTCCGGTCAATTCAAACTTGTAGGCACCCTGCGGATTGGCCAGCTTCCGCTGCGCCGTGGGGTCCAGCGGGATCGCTTCAAAGTCCAGGCTGTTACCGCTGCGCAGTGCGTCCAGCAGCGCCACATAGGCGGCAGTATCGACTTCACCTAATTCGTTCTGCGGCAGTGTCTTGAAGAAACTGGCACGGAAGTCACTGTACAGACCTTCATCGCCATTGGTTTGCTGCACAGCAATGAAGTTCTGCAGGTAGCTGTTGGCAGCGCTTCTACGCAATTCTGCAGCGGCGGCACTGCGTTGGTTGCGATTGCCGCCAAAAACAGGATGACCATTGGCATTTCCGCCGCTGGTTTCAAAGAACTCGATCAACCCTGAGTCGAAAGCCGCAGCTGTGGTGGCAAACCCGCCAAGCCCGGTAACACCGGCCAGAACGGTTGCACCGGCACTGGCTTTCAGCAGATCCCGGCGACTGTAACCTGAAGCCCGATTGGTCTCAGGTACTGATTGGCTCAACTCTGATTCATAACCCGATCTGATAGATTCAGACATGACACTAACTCTCCATTTATTTTGTATTTTGATGATTGTGGTTTTTTCGTGCTGAGCCGATGAGAAGAGCTGTCAATCATTCAGCTGCTGCTGAACAGATCGGCAGACCGCCAACCGACTCCACACCAGTTCACCTGCGCTGAATCGGATTGATCTGGCGGCAGGTTTTCTGGCGCGGCAAGCATACACGATTGCTCGCACAAACGCCGGGTTCGTCAGGCGGATATGAGTGGATGCACTAAAAAGTAACGATATTCAAAAAAGATTCGAACAAATAGATAAGTATTCTCTGATTTAGTATTTTCTAATTATTCACAGATGAACTGCTGCGAACACAGCCGGTTTTGCACCATGCCCGCAGAAACTCTGTATAGACCAAGCCATCGCTTCTGCATTTGCCTGATGTTGACACGTCAGCAGGCTAGTGTACCCCGCCGTGCCGACACTGAACGCAAGGTCACGCCTCATCAGGCAAACCCGTCGATGACCTGCAGGTCATAAGTCTGTCGCCACGCCGGCGGAGAACGCCGAAATGTGGTGGCATTGGCAGCAGCCTCAGCATGGCCGCCATGCTGGTTGTTGTTGCCTGGGAGCCTGTCGGACTTAACACTGATCTACTGCAGAAAATCCGGATTGGGCCAGATTCTCCGATCTTCATCGTTGCATAGGCTCACTATTCACCTCAAAAGATCGAAAAATCTGACTCCAACCGGCTTTCCTTCGCTACGATCGATCAAATCCGACAGGCTCCTAGCCCGCATTATTCATGAGTCGACGTAGCGAGATGCTGCCAGTGCTTGTAGCTGTGGCGTTTCACGACCGAACGAACCGCAGGCGTACTTGACAGTACGTTGAGGATTCGTGACCGAGCGAAACGCCGCAGATGCGGGTACTGGAGGCATCGCAGTAGTCGGTTTCATGAATAATGCAGGCTAACAAGCCATGGCGGCGTTGGCGACAGCCAGGTGGCAGCACTTGCTCAACAGTCTGTTGCTAGTGCAGTGCCGGTTTCGCTTATCATGGGCACTGGCTACACAACGTACATCAGCATGCCCTACCCGAATCTGCTCCAACCGCTGGATCTTGGTTTCACCAGCATAAAAAACCGTGTGCTGATGGGCTCCATGCACACCGGCCTGGAAGACAAGGCCGCTGACTTCCCCCGGCTGGCAGCGTATTTCGCCGAGCGCGCCAAAGGTGGTGTCGGGCTGATGGTGACCGGCGGCTTCGCCCCCAACGTGGCCGGCTGGCTGGCACCGTTCAGCAGCATGCTGCGGTTTGGCTATCAGGTCAAACGCCATCGTCTGGTGACCCGCGCCGTGCATGATCACGACAGCAAGATCTGCCTGCAGATTCTGCATGCTGGCCGCTATGGCTACCATCCGCTGATCGTCAGTGCCTCGAAAACCCGCAGCCCGATTGCACCGTTCACCGCCCGCGCACTCTCCACACGTGGCGTGCACGCGCAGATCAAAGCCTATGTACGCACCGCAAAACTGGCACAGCAGGCCGGTTATGACGGCGTCGAGGTGATGGGCTCGGAAGGCTATTTCATCAACCAGTTTCTGGTCCAGCGTACCAACCAGCGCACGGATGAGTTCGGTGGCAGCTATGCCAACCGCATGCGCCTGCCGGTGGAAATCGTGCGCCAAATCCGCGCTGCCTGTGGCGACAACTTCATCATCATCTACCGTCTGTCGATGCTGGATCTGGTCCCACAGGGCAGCAGCTGGGATGAGGTGATCGAACTGGGCCAGGCCATCAAACAGGCCGGCGCCACCCTGATCAACACCGGCATCGGCTGGCATGAAGCCCGCATTCCGACCATCCTCACGCCGGTGCCGCGCGCCGCGTTCACCGAAGTCACCGCCCGCTTTCGCGCCCAGGTGGACATTCCTGTGGTGGCGGTCAACCGCATCAATACCCCGGAGGTGGCAGAAGAGGTGCTGGCCAGCGGCCAGGCCGACATGGTGTCCATGGCCAGGCCATTGCTGGCCGATGCCGAATTTGTCAACAAGGCTGCCGCCAATCAGGCCAGGCGCATCAACACCTGCATCGCCTGCAACCAGGCCTGCCTGGATCACACCTTCAGCAACAAGACCGCGTCCTGCCTGGTCAATCCACGCGCCTGTCATGAAACGCTGCTGACCATCACCCCGACCAGATCGCCGCAGCAGATCGCAGTGGTTGGAGCCGGCCCGGCCGGACTGGCGGCTGCCTGCACCGCCGCCGAACGCGGCCACAAAGTGGTTCTGTTCGAAGCCGCAGGCGAGATCGGCGGACAGTTCAACCTGGCCAAGCGCATCCCCGGCAAGGAGGAGTTCCATGAAACCATCCGCTACTTCCAGCAACGACTGCAGGACACCGGCGTCGAGCTGCGACTGAACACCGCAGCAGGCATGCCGGCTCTGCAGCCATTCGACACCGTGATCCTGGCAGCGGGGGTAAAACCCAGACCACTGCGTTTACCGGGCATCGATCACCCCATGGTGGTGGACTACATGCACTGCATCAACGGCAGCGAGCCGATCGGCCGGCGCGTGGCCATCATCGGTGCCGGCGGCATCGGCTTTGATACTGCTGAATTTTTGCTGCATGATCACAGCGCCGGGACATCTCCCAGCCAGGATACTGAGCTGTTTTTCAAGATCTGGGGGGTGGATCTTGACGCCCGCGCCGGCATTGAGAACGTCAAACCCACCCCGGCACCGGCCATGCGTGAAATTCATCTGCTGCAGCGCAAAACCAGCAAACCCGGCAAGGGCCTGGGCAAAACTTCAGGCTGGGTACATCGACTCACCCTGCGCAAAGCCGGGGTCAAATTTGTCACCGGGGTCAGCTACGACCGCATCGACGACGACGGCCTGCACATCAGCATTGACGATCAGCCACAGACCCTGGTCGTGGACAACGTGGTCATCTGCGCCGGACAGCTCAGCGTCGACGACCTGCTGCAACCACTGCAGCAAAGCGGCAAAACCGTGCACGTCATCGGCGGTGCCAAAATTGCCGCCGAGATCGACGCCAAACGGGCCATCAAGGAGGGGACCGAGGTTGCAGTAATCTTATAAGCCGTTCGGCGTCATGATAATGTCATCGACGCCGTGTAATCTAAAATAGTCTTGATTTTTCATTCACAATGTGATAAAGATCTAAGACAACAAAATGTAAGGGCATTATTCAAGGGTGAACATCATGCACAGGAAATGGGTATCTATTGCAGTCACTGCAATATCAATCGCCGTAACCGTTTATTTGGGCTATGTCTACTCTCCTGAGTCAGTGGCTCAGGATATTGACGACGACATTCAGTTCATGGACAGTTTTGAAGACCCTCCCGCACCTCCATTTCCGTTTTTTGAACCTCCCGATCCTGCCGCCATTGCACCGCCCATAGACACCACAGTACCTGGACATTTTGGAGATGACCTGATGTTCCTGTGCACTGCCCCAGAACCTGTTCAAAGAGGAGCGGATTGCGCCAACCTGGAACCCCATCGTGTTGCCGCTTTGCGTGGAAGGGCATTCGATGGCAATGGCAATCCATTAGCCGGCGTACTGGTGCACATACCTGATCACCCCGAGTTTGGCTATACCTTTTCGAGAGCAGATGGGTATTATGATCTGGTGGTCAACGGTGGCGGCGAACTTACATTGCAGTTCAGCAAAGATGATTTTCTAACCGCGCAAAGGGGTTTACGAGTCCGCTGGCAACAATTTGAAAGCGTCGACGATGTTCACCTTGTTCAATTGGACTCAGCCGTAAGCGAAATCCTGCTCGGGCAGGGCTTCATGCAAGTACATCAGGCCACGATGAGTAGCGATGCCGATGGGGATCGTCAGGCAACCATGCTGTTTCCGATAGGCTTACAGGCAGAAATACGCTTAGCAGATGGCAGCACACAAGCCTTGTCCACTATGAATGTACGTGCAACAGAGTACACGGTGGGCCCAAATGGGCCTGCTCGAATGCCAGCAACTCTACCTGAAGTCACCGACTACACCTATGCCGTTGAATTGTCAGCAGATGAAGCCATCGCCTTGGCAGCAACACGGGTAGAATTCGACCAACCCATCTGGTTGTATGTAGAGAATTTTCTGGATTTCCCCGTAGGAATACCAGTGCCCGTAGGCTATTACGATTTTCAGCTACAATCATGGATACCTTCCCAGGATGGTCAAATTATCCAGATTGTTGACGAAAGCAACGGATTTGCGCTTGTCGATGTTGATGGTGATGGCGCCGCCGAGGACCCGATAGATCTGCAGACTAACCTCAGTATGACATCTGATGAACTGATGCAGTTGGCGGTGCTCTATCAGCCTGGCCAAAGTCTTTGGCGATCTCCGATTATGCATTTCACGCCATGGGATAAGAATTGGCCCTATGGTCCTGGACCAGATGACGAGCCGCCACCTGAGCCAACAACAGACGATGATGACGACAACCCTCCACCTGACACAGAAGAAGATGACACCCCTGGTGACGATGATCCACCTGACCCAGAAGATGGCAGCAATCCGCCAGATGATAGCGAGCCAACTTCAGAAGAAGGCGGTGATACCGAACCTGAATCAACAGATCAGGAAAATCCTGATTGTATGACCGGCAGCATCATTGAATGTGAAAACCGGGTATTGGGTGAGACTTTACGGATACCGGGAACGGACTTCAATCTGACTTACCGCAGCAGCCGAAGTCGTGGTGGCAACATGGGTATCAGTCAGGCAATTGTCAGAGTACCGATTGCCAACGGGTCTGTACCGGCCTCACTTCGACGGGCATCGGTTGATATTGCTGTGGATGGAACACCAATCTCGCGTTCGATTCCCGAGCTCAGCCCATTCCAGATAGAGCGCTTCAATGTTCCGGCCGCTGATCGCTTCAGCAGAGAATATTTGATTCGCAGCGCCAAAACTGATGTGACATTGACATACTGGTATGAGCCTTTTTACTACGGCAATAGAGAAGATTTTGAAAATTCCTTCGGTATCACTGAGGGTGTAGAGTTCATAGGCAGACGAGGCGGGCTCGAACTAGGGTTGAGCAGGCGCTGGGAAACCAGCCTGAACTTCCGCTCTGGCGTGCCTGCGGCGCAAACCTATCTGGCCAAAAGTCAGAAACTGGGTGGCTGGACCCTTGACGAGCATCATGTATTTGATGCTAGAGGAGGCAAGCTATGGAAGGGCGATGGCGGTGAACGATCGGTAACCAATCTCAGCGATATTCAGATACATCAGCTTCTGCCTTTTGGCCCTGATCTGTTTGGACAGGTCAACGATATCGATGAAATCAGAGATTTTGATATTGGACCAGATGGAAGCATTGTGGTGCTAACTGGTGGATTCATTCAGCGGCTGCTGGTGATTGATCAGGACAATCAGATCATACAAATCAGTCGTTCCTGCCAGCCACCATTTGTCACGATTCCAGCAGAGGCAAGACGTGGTGATGTGAAGTTCTGCTCTGTTGGATCTGGTAAGGAAGCCAACCGCGGCGATGATCCCCCACCTCCACCACCACCAGAAGATGAATGGTCCCAGGGCTGGTCGGTGGCATGGGGTGACAATGGACAAATCTTTCTGGGCACACAGCGACCTTTCGGAGAAGCTGACATCATACGCTTCGAGTCTGACGGAACACGCCCTCGCAGGTTCGAACTCAGCGGCCTGGAGTCGCCGGCTTGCTTCGGTCGTGTCAATGGTAGTGACTTCCATAACCGCAGACTCTTTTTCACTTGTGACAGTGACTTTGATTCCGGCTCGGCCTGGATGCTCTGGCCCAATGGATCATTGAGCCCTATTGCCGGTGCCATCATCGAACCACCTGGCGATACGCTTCCCGGCGCGCCAGTCTCGGCATTGTGGTTTGGTCTCGCTGAACCTGCAGATATTAGCGTCAGCCCGGATGGCGATATTTATATCGCCGAAACTGGCCAGCATCGTATTCGCAAGATTGACAGTGATGGTCGTATCAGCACTATTGCCGGCACCGGCACTGCTGGCTTCGCCGGTGAGGGCAGCAGCGCAACAGATGCGCTGCTGTCAAGCCCGTCTGCCGTGGCTGCCTTGCCCGATGGCAGCCTCTACATAGCGGACACAGGCAATGGCAGATTGCGCTTGGTGGACAGAGCCGGGCGAATATCCACAACAGCGGGTGGTGGAGCAAATGAATTTGTGCAATCTGGTGTAGCAGGAGCAATTCAACTGGGCTTGTTGCGCAAGATTGGTATGCATGAGAATGGCAGTGTTGTGCTGTCTATTCACAGCCTGACACAGCTGTTACAGGTTTCATTCAACCAATTCACGTTTGACCCTGATGCAGATGTTTACACCATACCATCAGCCAATGGCAGCGAACTGTTCATCTTCTCCCGTCAGGGCCGCCATCTTGAGACACGTTTTACGCTGACCTATGGCCTCAAGTACAGCTTCCAATACAATGCCTCAGGCTATCTGACCGCTATCATCGACGGCGATGGCAACACCACGCAAATACAGCGAGGAACGAACAATCTCGCCGAGTCCATCATTAGCCCCTACGGCGTTGTAACCTCACTGGAATACAATACCAATGAGGATTTGTCTGCCGTGGTTACCGCGGACTCTGCGCGTTGGGAGATGGCGTATCAATCCAATACCGGTCTGTTGGTAGAGTTCAGGGATCCCAGAAACAACGCCAGTGAATACAATTACAGCCTGAGCGGCGATCTCGCCTCAAACATCAACCCTGCTGGTGGTGGCTGGAGCGTCAGCAAATGGCTTAACCGCAGTCGTGATGAGTTTCAGGTCATCATGACCAACAGCAACGGCGACACGGCACGTCATTACGTCAATACCACCGCCACTGGTCGAGAGTATCGGCGGCGTTCATTCCCTGGCAGCAAGACCTCAGAGGTTTTAACACCAGCTTTTGAAAAAACCGTTCTGACGCCAGAGAGGACCAGTATCTACACCATTATGGGTCCCGATCCACGGTTTGGCTTACTTGCACCGATTACCGACAAGGAAATCATCAAAACACCTTTCGGTCTGGAGCGCAAAACCGAGCGTGAGCGGGTTGTGACTGCACAACAATCTGGTGCGCAACTCGGCGAACTGGACATCATCGACAGCATTACTGTCAATGGGCGGATATGGCAGCAAAGCTACAATTCCAACTTGCTAACATGGACCTTTACCAGCCCGCAAGGGCGGGTCAGCAGCTTCTCGCTGGATCAGCAACAGCGCCCCATACGCACAAGCGCACCTGGCCTGGCAGCGATTGATTTCAGCTATGACGCTGGCGGACGCCTGGCCAGAGTTAGCCAGGGTGAGGGCGATCAACAGCGCGAAGTGCTGCTGGATTATGATGAAACCGGTTTTCTTGATCTGATCCAGGATCCTATCGGCAGAGTGACCACTTTCATCAACGACCCAGTTGGACGCCCGGTTTTGCAAACCCGACCAGATGGCGAGATCATCAATCTCGGTTATGATCCAAGCGGAAACCTGAATGCTCTTGCTCCACCCGGCAAGCCCGAGCATGAATTTGACTACAGCGTGCTGGACCAGCAGTCGCTGTACGTGCCCCCAGATATCGGGCTCGATACCGAGCAGACCACCTACAGCTATGACGGTGAGCGCAGATTACTCAATATGTTAAGACCCGACGGCTTGAGTGTTGCACTGAACTACCGCAGCGCTGACCTGATTGAAAATATCCAGCTCAATCATGGTAGTCATGCCATCACTTATCATGATACAAACCTGAGTAGCTCCAGACCAGCAACCATTACATCTCCCGGCGGTGTCACACTGGAATTTGGTTACGACGGACCACTGATGACGCGCACCACCTGGCTAGGCCCGGTGGCAGGAACGCTCATATTCAGCTTCGACAATGATTTGCGCCTGGCATCCATTGAGCTCGCCAGCACAACAGGTGGTGATGTCATCAACTACGGCTATGACCTCGACAGTCTGCTCGTCAACGCCGGTGATCTCGTGCTTGCCCGCGATCCGGAAAATGGCCTGCTCGAGGGCACCAGTCTGGATCAGGTCACCGATACCATGATTTACAATCAGTTCGGCGAGTCCATTGATTACCAGGCCACGATCAGCGGCAGCGGATTGTTTCAGCAAAGCTTCCTGCGCGACAAGCTGGGCCGTATCACGCGCAAGACCGAGACTGTCCTGGGCATCAGTCGGGTGTATGATTACACCTACGACCTGGCTGGTCGACTGGAGACCGTGAGTGTGGACGGAACATCGCAATCAACCTATGTTTACGATGCCAACGGGAATCGCCGCAATCACATCAGTCCAGGCAACAACACCAGCGGCAGCTACGACAATCAGGATCGTCTGCTCAGCTATGGTGTCAACACCTATGAGTACACCGCCAATGGTGAGATGGTTAGCAAAATGACCCCCGATGGAGAGACGCTGTACCAATATGACGAACTGGGCAATCTGCTCAGCGTCGAGTTGCCTGACGGTGACAGCATCGAGTACATCATTGATGGCCTGAACCGGCGCATCGGCAAAAAGGTCAATGGTGTGCTCTTACAGGGGTTGCTGTATCAGGATACCCTGAACCCGGTGGCGGAACTGGATGGCGCAGGCAATGTCATCAGCCGCTTTGTCTATGCCAGCAAACTCAATGTCCCGGATTACATGATCAAGGGCAGTCAACGCTATCGCATCATCAGCGACCAACTGGGCAGCCCGCGATTGGTGGTCAACACACAGACCGGCGCGGTAGTTCAGCAATTGGATTACGATGAGTTTGGCAATGTGATCAGTGACAGCAATCCGGGGTTTCAGCCTTTTGGCTTTGCCGGCGGCATCGCTGATCGGGATACCGGTCTGGTCAGGTTTGGGGTGCGGGATTATGATCCTGAGACTGGGCGCTGGACGGCTAAGGATCCACTTGGATATTCGAATATAGAAAATGAAAATTTATATTTATATGCACTGGGTGATTCAATTAATTATATAGATATTACCGGAACTGTTACGTGGCCAACTGATCATTCAGCGATAACATCTCCATTTAACTCGAATGAAGGCCGGAGCGCGCCCCACAATGGAACTGACATAAGAAACCCACTAGATGGCGATGTATATTCAACTCATGATGGGACAATTATTGACATCAACTCAAATTCCAGAGGAGGCGACCAGATAATCATATTGAACACTGACGGCAGCCGATCAGGATATGCTCACACTAAAGCACATGGTGATTTGAACATTGGGGATACAGTCAGAGAGGGTGAGAGCATCGGTTTTTCTAATGGCAGCGGACAACTTAGAGGGCCACACTTACATTATACATACAGCACATGCCAAACATGCCCAAGGATAGACCCTGAGCAGATACTTCCCGACCCAATATCATGCGGCAATTGATATGCGATTAATACTAATATACATCACATTCATGATAAGCACCTCTCCGTGCTTCAGTATCGAGTGCGATTTTGAAGATTTTCCGACCCAATCTGAACGCATAGCGGACGAACACTGTAACAGAGCTAATGAATGGAGACAGTCTATACTTAAATCGAATATTTCTGATTTTATAAGATTCGAACCACCTGAGGCACAAGAACATATCTCGTATCAAATACGCGATAATATTTTTGGTGTCCGTGATCTTATATTCGGAAATAATAATTCATTTAAATCAAAATTGATTAACACTGATAATATATTAATCAAATACATACGAAACGATGGGATAAATATTTGTTATGTAAATAACATTGAGTCCAAATCTTTTTGCATGTACTGGTTCAAGCTCGGCCCATATATGTGGTACATTGGAACCGACTACTTAGAGGCTGAAAATATTGGATAATCTATATATCCGTTAAGATTGTTATGTACAGAATTTTCGAAATGTCTGGTGTTCATAGTCAAGAATCATTGGCTATTGAAGAGCTATTGTACAAAAATAACATCCAATATTACATTACGGACGAACCAAATCATGGCCTTTCTAATCAAGGCATCTGGGTAACCGATAAAAAATCATTCATTAAGGCCAGATCATTAATTGATAATTATTATGCAAATGATCTACACAAGAATCTTGACTGCAATAAGAAAAAAAATGAAGGCATTACATGGCCAGTCATTATTCTCGCCATAATTTCTTTTTGCTACTTGAGTATTTTTTATATTCGGATGATGGGGTAGAGCAATTTACCATGAACATCTATCATTCACACGCTGATAATGCACGATGTATGCCGCCATATCTGCATCACAGTGGATTGCGTTAATGCGGTCGCGCTGCCTGTATCCGAATCATAAAATCAATCCATGACCACATCACCTTCCTGTTCTTTGAACAGGATACCTATACCAACCCTCCCAGTTACATACTCGCGCTAAAGAATGCACACACAGCCTTGCATATCCTGACAGTCACCCTCAAGTTTTTTCGACCAAAGCTTCCTAAGTCTATCACCCGGCTCTCTGATAACTCCGCGGCCTCAATGCTTCACCCAGTCCACCAGCGGATGCCATTCGCTCCAGTCCTGGCGGCACTGGTAGTAGGGCAGCTCAGCAACGCCCAGACCGGCTTCCATGGCGCGGATGTAGTTCACCGATTCACGCAGGTGGCCAACGAAGGGAGCTTTGAACTGGTCGATGAAACCGATCAGTTCGCGATAGATAATCGTCCAGCTTTTGACCCGGTTGGCGATCAGGCCGATTTCGCATTGCGAGCGGCTGGCCTTGCGCAGGCGGAACAGTTGATCCAGATAACGCCAGCCGCTGCGCATGTCGATCGGTGACGGCAAAAGCGGCACGATGATCTTGTCGCAGTAAGCCAGCAGCCGCTCCAGCTCACGGGCGTTGATGGCAGCCGGCGAGTCGATGATCAGGTAGTCACAATGCGCCGGCACTGCCGGTGGCCAGCGGCGCGCTGCGAGCAGTTCGATGTAGGGATTGTCTGCCAGGCGCAGGCTGTGCCATTCGGCGCTGGATTGCTGCACATCCAGATCGGCCAGCGCAACGTCGGCCTCATAGGCCAGCCAGGCCGCCAGTGAAGTGGCAATGGTGGTCTTGCCGCAGCCGCCCTTGGGATTGACCACGGCGATTTTGCGGGTGCTGGCCGCGCGCTTCATTTACGGCGCACTGCCCAGATCCGGCAGGCCGGAATGCAGTCGCCACACGCCTGGCGGGTCATGCCATTTCCAGTTTTGATAGTATAAAACAGTGCGTTCCCTCGCGGTCCGAAGATTGAACAGCTTCAGTTCCACCACCTGCCGGAAGCCCTGCTCGTCGTCGTCGGCGACCACCGAGCGCACGTCATAGCTGGATACCTTGTACTGGCGCAACCGGTTCATCTCCAGTGAGGTGATCGGGTTTTCCTTGAGATAGTCGGAATCGATGAAATTGAGCAGACCACCGTATTCGCTGAAGCGCAGCATGGTCTGGAAATTGTTCAGGGTCTCGTCCTGTTTCTTGCTCTTGTCGTTCATCGGACAGCCGATCAGCAGCAGGCACAGGCCAGCGGCCATCAGGGCCCGGATGCAGCCGGCAACTCGGTGGTCAGTCATGCGATGCATTCGTTTCATGCTCCTTTCAAAGTGGCATAATGGCCGGTCATGGCTGCTGCCAGACTACCATCTGCCAGCCTGATCTCACAACTCAGCGACAATCTGGCACGATCGCGCCTGGCCATGGCCTGCTGATATTTTTGCCATGCCGGCGCGGACGGCCCGGCGCAGCGGCAGCGCAGTGGCTCATACACCGGCTGCTGATAACTGTGTTCGGCAGCGGCGATGACGATGTCACGTGCCAGGCCGATGCGGCGATTGGCCAGCCACAGCCAGCCCCAGCCGGCCAGTGTCATGAGACTGGCGCTGGCACCGCCAAATGCGCTGCCCTTGTCGTTGATGTTGGGCGCCAGCGGAGCCTGCAGCATCAAGCTGGCATGATCTGGCAGCGTGACCTGCAACTGCATGGCGGCGGCAAGCGGAATGTTGTGCAGCAGAAAGGCCTGCAGCTCGGCCGCGTCGGCAGCGCTGAAACCCGGCATCTCGGTCTGGTCATCGGCGACAAAGGTGGAGAACGGCTTGGACATCAACAGATCCATGTACATCAGACATTGAATTATACCCGGCACGCATGAAAACCGATCAACAGCACAGCGCAAACCCGGCCTCCACACAGGCCTCGATCATGGCACGCGCGCTGATTCCGCGTGAGATGCTCAGTTGGGCGCTGATCTCGGTCACGCTGGGCGCGGTTGAAGGCGGTCTGCTCGGGGTGCTGGTCAAGACCAGCTACAGCGGCACCACATCGCCGTTGCTGATCAACCTGGCCGTGGCCGTGGTCTCCGGTGCGCCGGCATTTGCCAATCTGATCAGCTTCTGGTTCGCCAGCTGGGCGCGTGGTCGCGACAAGGTCAGACTGCTGTCACAGCTGATGTTTGCGAGCGCCTGCTGTGTGCTATTGATTGCTGCCGCACCGCGCTCGCTACCGGGACTGCTGCTGCTGATGCTGGCCAGCGTCGCCGCGCGCATGCTGTGGGCGGCCACCATCACTCTGCGCGCCACGGTCTGGCGTGCCAACTTCCCGCGCCATGTGCGTGCGCGCATCACCGGACAGATGACCACCCTGTCATCGCTGCTGATCGCTGCCAGCTCCGCCGTGCTCGGAGCGCTGCTGGATCAGCATGCCCTGCTTGCCCGGCTGCTGTGGCTGCTCACCGCCCTGTCCGGCTTTGCCGCCGCCATGGTCTACCGGCGCGGCCGCATCCGTCGTCATCAGCACATACTCAAACTGGAACGACAGGTGGTGGACAGCGATGGCAGCAGTCATCTGTGGCAGCGTTTTCTGGCTGTGCTGCGCGATGACTTTGCCTTTCGTCGTTACATGCAGGCAATGTTCGTGTTCGGCACTGGTAATCTGATGGTGACCGCACCGCTGATCATCCTGCTTAACGAGCAATTTGGTCTGGAGCGGCTGCAGCAGGTGCTGATCACCACCTCGATTCCTCTGCTGCTGCTGGCGGTGTCGGTGCCGTTCTGGGCCCGGCTGCTGGACGGGCAGCACATCATTCCCTACCGTGCCCGGCAAAGCTGGGGCTTTGTGCTGGCGATCGGCTTTTTTGCCGCTGCCTGCATGTTCGATGCCGGCTGGCTGCTGTGGGCCGGCGGTGGCATGCTGGGCATCGCCTATGGCGGCGGCGTGCTGGGCTGGAACCTGGGCCACAACGACTTTTCCAGCGACCACAGCTCCGAGCTTTACATGGGCGTGCATGTCACGCTGACCGGTCTGCGCGGCCTGATCATGCCGGCGGTTGGCGTGCTCATTTATGAACTGCTGGAAGCCTGGCAGCCCGGCTGGGGACGTTACAGTCTGCTGGTCCCACTGGTGCTGTCCACCGCCGGTGCCTGCTGGTTTGTGCTCATGGCCAGACAGCAGTCGAAGCCTTCCTGACCAGCGTTACCCAGCGTCTGACCGGCAATACTGCCATCTGTCACGTTCCTGCTTGACATCATTTAGATAGTTAGCTAAACTTCTAATTATGAGCAAGGTCTTCAAGGCACTGTCCGATCCAACCCGCCGCCGGGTGCTGCAACTGCTGCGCCGCGGCCCGCTGAGTGCCGGCGATCTGGCCGCACATTTTGATGTCTCCAAGCCGACCATGTCGGTGCACTTCAATGTGCTCAAGGATGCCGACCTGGTGCATGCCGAGAAGCATGGCAATTCCATCGTCTACTCGCTGAAGATGTCGGTGCTGGAGGAAGCGCTGATGGGCTTTGCCCAGACCTTGGGCATACAGGCGCACAGCATTGAAGCCGCCAGCAACGCTGAGCTGAACCCCGAACGGCCCCAAGCAGACAATAAGGAATCGCAGTCATGAACCCGAATCATTATCCATTCATCTGGCACCGGCTTGCAGTACAGGCGCTGATACTCGCTGGCCTTGTGCTGGGTGTGCTGTTGTGGCGCCTGCGCCCGGAACAGTCGCTGACCTGGCTTACCGGCATGCTCACTCTGCCGGTGTGCTGGGGCATGCTGCGGGTGCTGGGCGCGCTGGGTGAGAATCAGTCCGTATTCAGCCGCCAGCAACTTTACAACGCGCTGGTGGTGGCCGGCTTGATGGTTGTGGGCGCGCTGCTCGCGGTTACCATGACCACACTGGAATGGCTGCCGGAAAACTGGTCGGACCGCTATGGCATGCTGATCAGTGCGCTGGTGCTGGTGGTGATCGGCAATGGCCTGCCGAAAAAGATTGAACCCGGTTGCTCACGCAGCCGTGGTCAGGCCCTGCAGCGTCTGTTCGGCTGGACTTTTGTCGTCGGCGGGCTGCTACTGGCGGCGCTTTGGCTGTCGCCATTGAGCATGCACATTGCCCGCCCGCTCAGCATGCTGCTGTATGGGCTGATGCTGGCCAGTTGTGTGATCGGCTACCTGCGGATCAGGGCAAGCGACCGCAATGCATGAGCGATTATACCTTGCCTGTCGATACTGCTGAGAGCGACGCCTAGCCCGCATTTCGCCACTGCAACCAGCCCATACAGCCGACCAGCGCCGCCACCAGCAGCGCGGCACTGATACCGGCCGAGGTGTTGATCCACCAGCCGGTAGCTATCAGCAGCAGTGTTGCCACCACCCAGAGCAGATCCCCAATGGAGAAGAATCTGACCAGCCCTGCTTGCGGTGCTTGTTGCCGTGCCGTGACAGCCAGTCCGACACCGTTGGCGATCAGGCCCGCGCCCAGCACAACGATAAACCAGACCGGTGCGGTCTTCTCATTTGCCAAAAACATTGCCGTCGGCGCAGGCAGACTGATGAACAGCAGCCCGAAGCCGATACAACTGGCGGCATTGAGCAGCAAAACCGATTGCAATCCAAAGGTCGAACGCATTGTAATCTCCTCGTGTAAACTGTGTTGACACATAGAATACTGATTTGAAAACAGCATGTCAACCAGGTTTACACGACGTGGCACACCCTTGGTCGAAAGCCAGTCCCTGGCACTGGTGCAGACCGCACGCAATCTCAGCGACAGGTTTGTCGAACTGCTGGCCAGCCAGCTGGCGCAACGCGGTTATCGTGAGGCCACGCCGGCAGCACTGAACTTTCTGGGCGCGCTGGAATGCGGTGACAACCACGCCGCCGAAATCGCCCGACGCATCGGTGTTTCCAGGCAGTTTGTGGCTCGTGAGGTCAGGCGTTTCTGCGCCCTGGGCTATCTGCAGCAGCGCCCCGGACATGGCAAGCAGATCATCATCAGCTTTACCGATCGCGGCGAGCAGCTGATGGCCGATGCCCGCAGTCTGCTGGCGCAGATTGACGACCTCATCGCCACCGGCACCAGTACGAGCTGCGTGCAGGATTGTGTGGATTTGATGCAGCAGATTGATACGGCATTGCGGCAGTCAAGCTGGGAGACTGGCAAGTGACGGCGGCCGTCACCTGCCGAACAGGTTTTACTGGATATCAGCGCTTGCGGATGCGCACATCACCACTGAAGGTGTTGGCATCGATTCTGGCGTCACCGCCACTGCGCTCGAAGTCGTTGTAGACATCGCCACTGAAGCTGCTGCTGTCCAGTTCGAATCGGCTGTCTGCCGGCAGCGTCAACACCACATTGCCGCTGTGGGCATTGAGCTTGACCCTGGCATCGGTGGCCAGACTGAACTCGAACTCCATGTCGCCGGACACCGACTGGGAGGTCAGATCAGACACTGCACCTGCTCGCAGCGCGACGTCTCCGGATACCGTCTCGACCCGTATGCGGCCGGCCAAACCCTCAAGGCGGCTGTCGCCACTGACGGTGTTCAATTCCAGCGCACTGTCACTGCCGTTGAACCTCACATCGCCGCTGACTGATTTCAAGCGCAACTCACCGGCTGCTGCGCTGCCGCGGATCTCGCCGCTGACGGTGGTCACCGACAATTCTTTTCCGTCCAGCCCGCTGAGCTCAAAATCACCACTGACCGAGGTCAATCTGGCCATGGCAGCATGCGGCAGCATCAGCTTGAGGTCGGTGCTCTCGCGGCTGCCGCCACCAAACCAGCCGCGATCCTGGTGCGGTTCAATCTTGACCCGCCATTCACCGGCATCACCATCGATACTCAGTTCATCTTCCTCATGGCCCAGGGTACCGGTGAGCTGAAAGCGGTTCTGATCCCAGCCTTCTACGACGACGTCTCCAGACACCAGCGACAGCTTGAATCTGCCATCGGGATTCATGTCACGCTGCTCATCAATATCCTGTTGCGCCAGCAGTGGTGCTGTCACCAGCATGGCTGTCAACAGCGCAGCGCCAGCGGTAAAGTGATTGGTTTTATGGTTGCTCATGTTCTGTCTCCGTGGTTGTGTCTGATTGACTTGCAAGCTTGGATGCCAGCAGGCCGGCAAACGTTTACAACCGCCTGGTAAAAAAACGTTTGCGGCCCGCTGGGACGTCTCTGCCGCTGTCACAGGGTGGTGGTTACTGTATGTGCACGGCGAACATGTTCAGCCGTGAGCGCTGCAGGCTGCCAAGCTGCTGCCACAGGTTCTGATTGTCGGGTTGCCGGCTCAGCGCCTGCTGCAGCTGCTGCTCGGCCAGTTCGTACTCCTGCAGGCCGGCCTGCAGGTCGGCATCGGCCATCGCTGCAGGCAATGTCTCCAGGCTTGCCGTGGTCTCCATCTGCATGCCTTGCAACAGGTTCTGGGCTGCCCGCTGCTGCGCATTGGCTGGCGACTGATTGCCTGGCACAGGGTCGGCAGTTGTGCCAACTTCGACCAGCGGATCGGACAGCATGGACAGTGGTCCCGGCAACTGCTGCCAGACCACGGCCGCCAGCACTGCCAGCACCAGCACTGCTGCCAGCGCCTGGGGCCAGTGCCACCAATGGCTGCTGTGCCCGGACTGAATCGGCTCCGGTGACTGCACCAGGCCGGCGGCAATCTCTGGCCACAGGTCACGCGCCGGGGTGATCTCCTGCGGCAGCGCCTGCAGGCGACTTTGTAGCGCTCTGGGCAGCGCTCTGGGCAGCGCTTTGGGCAGTGCCGTATCGGCGGCTTCGTGATGTTTTGGATCAGACATGTGTGTTGACCTCCTGGCCCTGATTGTTGACGGCCAGATCCTGTTGTAAATGTTGCTGCATAAGATTGCGCGCACGGTTCAACTGGGCGCGTGATGTGCCTGCGGCCATGCCACTCATGCTGGCAATTTCGACATGGCTGTAACCATGCAACTCGTGCAGCACCAGCACCAGCCTGGCCCGTGGTGGCAGGCTGGTGATGGCAGCTTCAAGATCATGATCGGCGTGCGTCTCGCCGGCTGCCACCGCCACGTCCTCATTGGCCATGGGGTCACTGAGCTGACGCAGCCGGGCACTGCCGCGACGACGCTCGGCCAGCACGATGTTGACCGCCAGTCGATGCAGCCAGGTGGTGAGCGCGGACTCGCCACGAAATTCGCCGAGATTGCGCCACGCCTGCACAAAGGTGTCCTGCAGCACATCTTCGGCCCAGTGAACGTCGTTGCCACACAGACGCCAGCACAACGCATAAATGCGCGCATGATAACGACGAAACAGCTGCTCGAACGCGCTCTGGTCGCCAGCACTGCTGGCAGCGATCAGATCCAGATCCGTGGCTTGCTGATTGACGGCAACTGTGCCCATGATTCATTGCCTTTTTCTGCGCATGCACTCTATGATGGCTGCCGTCATGATATCGTTTAAATTGCTGCCATCTGAGCCGTCGCACAAGCTGCTGCTGGTGCCCATGCCCTGGTTCATGACCATGCCCATATCCAGGCCAGTGATCAAGCGCTGCTCCAGATTCGCACTCATGCTGATGCTGGCTGCAGCAGCCGCCAGCGCCAGCGCCATTGCAGAAGAGCCCGAACTGCCTCCGATTGAGGTGCATGAGCGCAGCCTGCAAAGCGACCAGCAACAGGTTTATGCGCTGGGTCGCGACGCCATTGAACAGCGTCAGGCACAGCATCCGCAACAGTTGCTGGCCCCGCTGCCCGGGGTCTGGATCAGTCGCGGCAGCGGTCAGGAACATCTGACTGCGATCCGCTCTCCGGTGTTCACTGGCGCTGGTGCCTGCGGTGCCTTTCTCATGCTGCAACACGATGTGCCGATCAGACCGGCCGGCTTCTGCAATGTCAATCAGCTGTTCGAGATCAATCTGAACGCTGCCGGCGCAGTGCGTGTGCTGCCCGGGCCTGGTGATGCCCAGCATGGCGCCAACGCCCTGTTCGGTGTCATCGATGTGCAGGCCGAGCCGATCGCACTGCGACCTGAGCACGCGCTGCAACTGACCGGCGGCGACAACGATTTTGTGCGCATCAATGCCCAGGCCAGACTGGGGGGCACCAGCATCGCCATCGACCACAGTGACAGCAACTCGTTTCGTGCCGACGAGGGCTATCAGCAATTTTTTGGCGAATTGGCCGATCAGCGCGTGATCGGCAAAGCCAGCGTCAACACCTTCATCAACGCGGCCTATCTGGATCAGCAGACCGCAGGTTTCATTCTCGGTGAGGATGCTTTTCGCGATCCGCAGCTGCGTAAATCCAACCCCAACCCGGAAGCCTTTCGCGAGGCCAGCGCGGTGCGCCTGGTGCAGCAGTGGCAGTGGCAACCGGACGCACAGCAAAGCTTTAACCTGACCGGCTTTGCCCGCCGCAGCCGGATGGAGTTTCTACAACATTTTCTGCCCGGCCAGCCACTGGAAAACAATGGCCAGGAGAGTCTTGGTGTGCAGTCGGACTGGCAGCGGCGCTGGCGCCACAGCACCCTGCAGATCGGCCTGGACGCGGAATGGTCCAGTGGTTTCCTGCGAGAGTTTCAGGCCGAAGCCATCACCGGGGGCTCAGACTTTCTGCGCGAGACCCGACCGGCAGGCCAGCATTATGACTACGAGGTCGATGCCATCAGCCTCAGTCAGTGGCTGCGTTTTCAGTATGCTTTCCGCAACGGCTGGCAGCTCGATGCCGGCCTGCGCAGCCAGTATCTTCGCTACCACTACGACAACAACATGCTGTCGGGCAACACCCGCGAAGACGGCAGCGTCTGCGACTTCGGCGGCTGTCTGTTCACCCGCCCGGCTGATCGCAACGATGACTTTTTCAATCTGGCCCCGTCACTGACGCTTAAAATACCGTTGGCACAAACGCTGGCATGGCAATGGCGTGTGGCGCGCGGCTTCCGTCCACCGCAGGCCACCGAACTGTACCGGCTGCAGAATGGTCAGACCGTGGCCGATCTGGACAGTGAAACGCTGTGGTCGGTCAGCAGCGGCATCGGTGCCCAGGGCAAGACACTGAACTATCGGGTCAACGCTTTCTACCAGCGCAGCCGTGACCAGATCTTCCGCAATGCCGATGGCTTCAATGTCACCGATGGTGCGATTCAATCGGTCGGCCTGGAATGGCAGGCCCGGCTGCTGCTGACACCCGGCCTGCAGGCCAGCTACAGTGGCAGCTTCGCCGATCACGAGTATGCGTCGGACAGCTTTGCCGGCAGCGGCGAGGATTTTGTTCGCGGCAACCAGGTGGACACTGCGCCGAAGTGGCAGAATCATTTCAGTCTACAGTGGCAAGCCAGCGCCGGGCTGGTCCTGAGCAGTGAAATTGAACAGCTGGGCGGGTATTTTCTCGACGCCGCCAACAGCGCCCGTTATCAGGGCCACACCCTGGTACACCTGGCTGCAGCCTGGCAACCGGCGCGGCAATGGCTGCTGCGACTGCGGCTGGAAAACCTGTTCAACAGGCGCTATGCCGAGCGCGCCGATTTCGCCTTTGGCAACTTCCGCTATTTTCCCGGTCAGGGCACCACGCTGCGTATCAGCCTGGGCTGGCAGTCAGACTGATTCCGTTCCCAGCAACAGGCTGGTGATTTCCGCCGCCAACTGCAAATCCGCCACCGGGCCGAAATGCTGTGCCCGCCGACGCCCGCTTCGGTCAATCAGCACGCAGGTGGGGGTACCCTGCATGCCATAGGCCGCCATGGTTTCAGGCAATCCTCCAGTCTGGCCTCCCGTCTGGCCTCCCGTCTGGCCTCCCGTGTGGCCTTCAGCATCCACCGCCACCGGGAAAGTAAGCCGATTTTCGTGTATGAATGCTTGCAGGGCGGTGCTGGTCTGCGCAGCATGATGTTCAAACACACTGTGCAGGCCAATCACCTGAACCCCCAGTTGGTGAAAATAGCGATGCAGGCGCTGCGCCTGCGGCAGACTGTGCTGCACGCAGCCCGGACACAGCATCTGGAATGCTTCCAGCACCACCACCTGCCCGCGCAGATCGGCCAGCGTTAAGCCCTGATTGCAGTTCAGCCACTGCGTGCACTGCCACGCCGGCGCCAGTCGCATGGCGCTATCAGTCTGCGGCATTGCTGCTCAATCCCGCCACTGACTGAAGACATAGTCGTCTTCAGCCTGTGGCTGATGACAGGCAAAACAGGCCGTGGCTGCCTCAGCACCCACCACCCGCTGTCCCGGCTCACCGCCGGCGAAGCCCTCGAAGCCCCAGCCACCGGTAGCGGCAAAGCGCGCGGCATCTTTTTGCATCACGCCCAACACCTTGCGCCCGGCTTCGGTCACGGCATGTTCAGCGCTGTTGACCTCCAGCAGGTCGAACACCAGCACGGCACCATCGGGAAAACTGCCCAGCGCATAACCCTGTACTGCCAGATCATTGGCATAGATGTGATGCAGACCGCCAAATGCCGCATGCAGCGGGTGTCCCGGCTCGATCAACATGGATTTGACGTGCTGCCACTGGCGATATTCATGGGGAAAATCGACCGCCTCATCTGTCGCCGAGAGCAATGCTGGCAATAGCATGATGACAAGCAGTGTGGTAATCATTTTTGTAGCAGAAGGCTTGAACATGATTGGGCTCCATCTATGTAGGCATTATGTTTCGATTCGAAACATAAATAGTTTGCCGCGCAAGAGTGCCGCTTGTCAAGCTATGTTTCGATACGCTACATTGGTATCATGGGTTTGATTTGCATTTCCACCAGGAATTGCATGCATGCGCTTATGCTGAAGTGCTCTCGTCATGGAACAGGCGCAGGTAGTCTCGATAGAGAAATCGGCGATTGCGTTTGTAGCCGGTCATTTCGTGCAAAATGTCGAGCTCGACCATGCGGCTGACCAGATTATTCGCCGCCGGGTAGGTGGTGCCAATCCAGTCTTGCACCTGCTTGACCGTAACGATGGGTTGCTGGTAGAGGTGTTCGAGCGCACGATGCGCGTTGGCAGCGCTGCCGCCCAGCTGATCGGTGATGGACTGCCGGTGTTGCTCACGCAATAACAGCACCTGACGGGCCGTTTCGCTGGCCTGCTGACTGACGACGAAGACCCCGCGCAGGAAAAACGCAAGCCAGGCTTCCCAGTTGCCGTGATCCCGCACCGCCTGTAGGTGGTCGTAGTAGTCCTGTCGATGCGCCTTGAAGTACCATGACAAATACAGCACCGGTCGGCTCAGGATGTTTTTTTCGCACAGCAGAAAGGTAATCAGCAAGCGCCCCACGCGACCATTGCCGTCGAGAAACGGATGGATGGTTTCGAACTGTGCATGGGCGAGCCCAATGGCGATCAGTACCGGCTGTCGGTTGTCCTGGTGCAAAAACGTTTCAAGCTCACCGAGCAGCCCAGGCAGCTCATGTGGTGGCGGTGGCACAAAGGTCGCCTCGTGCAAGGTGCAACCCCGCGGGCCGATCCAGTTCTGCGAAGCTCTGAGTTCGCCGGGGGTGAGACTGTGGCCGCGCCCGCCGCGCAAAAGCGCTGGGTGAATCTCGCGGATCAAACGCACCGATACCGGCAGTGAGGGCAATCGCTCAAGACCGTGGCGCATCGCGTGGATGTAGTTGAAGATTTCGTCGACGTCGTCAGGCGCTTCGGGCGCGAGAATGCGTGCTTCGGCCTGGAGCACATCCTGCAGCGAGCTTTGCGTTCCTTCAATCTGACTGGAAAGGACGGCTTCCTTGCGCACGTACATGGCCACGAACAGATCCGGATTGGGCAATGTCTGGATCGATCCATCCAGCCTTCCCAGAGCCCGATCAGCATTTGACAGCAGCGTTTGGAGTTCCCCATCCAGCACCACTGGCGGTTGTGGTGGTAAAGGTGCCGGCATAAAAGCCCGATAGCCGCTGGGCTGTCGAATATAGCGGCCCGCACGGGCCTGGATCAGTTGACTGGTCATGTTTGGCAGACATTTACCATGGGGACATAATCACCCCATATTAAACGTAACGTTTAACAAGAAGCAACTTTTTGCGCCATAGTAAACGCAATGACGAGTTAGAGGATCGTTACCTAAGCCACCAGCAGAAGCCAGTCAGAGTTGGTCGATCATAGCGCAACAAGCAGATTGCATAAAACAGATTAGTCATAATCCATTTACGCTGCGCATAGGCGTCGCCCATGCCTGACGCTTGTCATGCTATGTTTCGATACGCTACATTAACACCATGGACAAGACCATCTCATTGCTGGAGCGACTGGGCAACCTGCTGCAGCAGCAGCTGCGTGAGGATGCCAATGAGCTGGGTCTGCAGGCGGTGCATCTGCAGATTCTCAGTTACCTGCAACGCGCCAATCGCTACAGCGACATCCCCATTGCTGTGGCCGAGTATCTGGGGCTGACCCGGGGCACGGTGTCGCAGTCGATCAAGCTGCTGCAGCAAAAAGGGCTGTTGATCCAGCACAATCAGCAGACGGCCCGGCGCAAGGTGCATCTGCAACTGACTGAGCAGGGCAAGGCGGTGCTGCAGGCGAGTTGGCTGCACAGCCTGCAAGCAGAGCTGGCGGAAGATACCTCAGCTGCAGCCCGGCTGGAAATAACCCTGGAATCCCTGCTTGGCAAGCTGCAGCGCGCACGCGGAAATGCCGCGTTCGGTGTCTGTCGCGGCTGTGTGTTTCATCAGCGCGAGCAGACCGGCGCACGCTGCGGACTGACCGGGGAGTCATTGTCCGAGCAGGAGACTCTGCAGTTGTGCCGGGAATGGCAATCTCCGTGAATGCTTCAGGACTTTGTTAATACGATCAAAGCGTCTCAAAGCCATCACGAAACAGCAGATCAGACTTGTCCGGGATGAATTCGGTGCTGGCCAGTGCCACCCCGGCCAGACCATTCTGCAGGCGATAATAAAACGCCTGCTGGCCAAGATTGTTGAATGCGTTCTGGGCATTGTGGGTGTAGCGCATGGTATTGGGAAAGAAAGGCAACGCCACCTCTATATCGGCGAGGACGTCACCGGCAAAGGGTTGCCCGGTGCGTGCCACCAGCGCCAGGCCGAACTCGGGATCAAACAGGAACAGCGCTTCACGGCCAAGTCCTTCGGCGATGACAAAGGCGGTAAACATCACCTGATCCTGCTCATTGAGAGCAAAGGTGAACGGATCGCGCACCTCCAGACCGATCGGCTCCGGCAGCATATCAAAAGCGCTGACGATGGGAATGGTGGCCCCACCACGACGCATCAGCAGTTGCTGCACATTGCCGAGGCTGGTGCTAACCACCGCACCGTACACCAGTGTGTCGTTGTCATTGATGCGCACATCCCCGGTGAAATTGAAAATCGTTCCGGTGGGCGCAGTGCCGCCGGTGCGTCCGACTTCAGCCAGCGTCACGCCATCACCCTGAAACAGCCCGAGGTAATCCTGGGTGATGTCGTCAACGTTAAACAAAGTCAGCATCTGCCCCAGGTTGTTCTGCTGTGCTGCCAGTCCAACACCGGCAATCAGCGTACCCAGCCCGTCTGGTGCCGGTTCGCCGGTGTGCAGCATCTTGACCACATCCACACCATCGCTGGCATAGATACCGACATTAAATCCGGAGCCCTGTGTGTTCAGCGCAGCCGCAGCCCTGCCATTGTTGTTCAAGGTGGCGTTTTGGAATGCGATATTGGCGACGGTGCGGCCATCGGGCAGCAGCTGTCCTGAAAGCAGCAATGGGGTCAGCGCGCTGTCACCTGCTCGCAGAATGCCAAACTGCTGCGGCACTCCGTCAACCACAATATCGCTGATAAAACTGATCTCGCCAGGATCGTTGGCCTGCATGGTAAGGGGCAGGAATGCGGCGATGTTGGCAACATTTCCAGCGCCGACGACATCACCTTCCTGCACCAGCAGCTCTATGTTGCTGCCATCGCCTCGATATACCGCCACCTGGCCAACATTGTCTGGTGCCGCCACCACCAACCGACCACTGGCGTCGATGCCGTATGGCCGGTTAAATTGTGGTGTATTGGCTGCCACAGCAGCGATGTCCAGGCGCAGCAGGTTGCCATCGGCAGAAGGCTCACCACCACGCAGCACCTTGTTCATACCATTGCCATCGGCAACAAAAAAACCCCAGTCATCCAGTGGACCTGGATCGGTCGTGGCCAGCAGATTGGCCCACACCAGCACCTGGCCGGCATCGTTTAATACCGGAAACAGGATGGTGTCGGAAAACACACCGTTGCCATCTGGAGCGGGCTGCCCGGTTTGCACCAGCAGTTCCGTGGTAACGATGAAGTCGGGACCAACTGTCTGGCCATGGCCATACCCGGTCACCAGCAGACCACAAACAAGCAGCAGGCGCTGCCGGATACTAACAGGCGACAACAACAGACGAATGGACATGACTGACTCCGAAATGGTTGATGACTGAAGTCATCAGTGTGCGTCCGTGAAGCTGTCGATTCAGCCGCTGTTTGTCTGCTTTAGGGTGGGATTGTCATGATTAACAATGATGTCCGGTGAAATTGCCAACCCGGGACATCCCGCACCGGCATCCGTTAGCAATTCTGCGGCCCGGTCGTATTCATGCAGATGCTGCAGCACGATGGCCAGATAGATCTGGTAGATGGCATCCAGCTTGTCCGGCTGAATCGATAGCGCGGCCAGATCTGTCGCTTGCGGCGCAGTCTGCTGGGTATCTATGAGTGCCAGCATGGTGCGGTAGTACAGACTGGAGACAGCATGCATGGGCTGCCCATCTCCTGAGTGATATAACCGCTCTGCCAGCGCAATGGCGGTGGCATAGGCTGGTCCGGCCTGCGCATGCTGACCGGCGTGGCGCAGGGCATCGGCATAGTTGCCCCAGAGCCGGTGATCTTCGGCGGCACCTGATTCGGCGTGTCGCTGTATGGCGGCCGCGAAACCCTCTACGGCAGCCGCAAACTCTCCGAGGTTGTAATCGATCACCGCGATCTGGCCGGCTCCGACGAAGGAGTCCGGATCCTGCTCGCCGGCACGCAGATAGCTGTCTCTGGCGGCAGCGAAATCACCGGCACAGAAATACAGCGTGCCCAGATTGTTCAGCACCTGCAGGTTGGCGTCGCGTTCGGCAGCCCGCCCGGCAGCCTGAAGTGCTGCGGCAAGATCGCCGCCCATGTATAGCAGTCGTGCCTGCTGATAGGGAGGTTTCCAGAAACCCGGCTCAATCTCTGCCGCCTGCTGCAGGGTCTGCAGCGCCAATACAAGACCGTCCGGGTCCTCGCCACGGGCATAACTGCCGAATTGCAGCTCGGCTGCGGCCAGCAAGGCATCGATATGCTGCGGTGCAAGCTGCAATGCCTGTTGCGCGCTGGCCATGGCCTGGGCGTGGCGACCGCGCTTGCGATTGAGCATGGCTTGTGCCACCAGCGCCTCGGGCAGATCCGGCTGCAGCGCCAAAGCGCGATCACAGGGTTGCGCCGCTTCATCCAGTCTTGCCGTGTCACCGCTGCGAATGTGTTCATGCACCAGCGCTTCACACAAACCGGCGTGCGCGGGGGCATGTTCGGGCGACACACGGATGGCGCTCTCAAATTCGGTCAGGGCACGACGCAGATGGTCGGCGGTGCGCGCCTGATCGAGAAAGTACCGCCCGTTCATGACCTTGCGCATGGCCTCGCGACTGTCGGCGGGCAGTTCCCGGCGTCGCACAATGGCCGCAGACGCCTGACCGAACAAGTCCTGCAAACGCTGCGCAGACGCGCTTGCCGGATACACGCTGTGCCAGACCGAGCGCATGGCACCAGCCTGATGCAGATTGACCAGCACGGCATGCCAGCGGCCGCGCGCTTCACTGCGCAACTCGACAACATAGTCCACGCCGGCTGCGGCGGCGATCTGCTGGGCATCGGTGCTGGCCTCAGGTCCGGCAATGGCAGCGGGCAGCTGACGCCAGTGTGCGCTCAGCGCAGACGCCAGCAAGGTGCCATGTGCCTGCAGATCAAATGCCTGCCCCACCGCCGGCAGCATGACAAAGCTGGCGGTTTGAGGTGGGGGTTCGGGCTGGTTGGCGTTTGCGTCAGACGCAGTCTCAACCGTGGGCAGTGGTGTTGTTTGCGCCAGCCAGAACTGTCCCAGCCACACAGCCACGGCCAACAACAGCAGGCCACCAAGTCCAATCAGCGGCCTGCTTAATAATCTCGATGACCGTTGCGGCGGGCCGGCAGGCATGGCGTCTGCATCAGCTGCAGGGTCGATTGTGCTTTTCGAATCATCGAGCGCCGATTGCGCTGCGGCAAGCCTGGCTGCAGGGTGCGGGTGCGAAGCAGCATTGCTCACAGGCAGGTCATTGCTGTTGGCATACAGCGTCCAGGACTCAACCTGCAAAGCCTGGGCCACGCGCTCGATGCTGGCCGGGTCCACCGCTTCGCCACGAAACATCTTGTTCACCAGGCCACGCGGTGGATTGTCCAGACCTTCCAGGTCGGCCATGCGCTCGGCCAGCGCGGTCTGGGTTTTCAGGCCTGCCGCCAGCAGCGCCTGTTGCAGCCTGGGTAGCGATGCGCGGAGTCCTCGTTGCCGCTTTTCTGTCATGTCCTTCGGTCCCATCAGTAACCCGGCAATGCAGTACCTGCTCGATTCGCTGCACAGCATTGCTGGCCGCGACCATGACGGCCGGCATGTAACCCGTCAGTTGGACTGCATGCCGGGCCATTGCTCATTGCTGCACAAATCGTCAGGCACGATTATAGCGTCTGCAGCAGCATCGGCCTGACGGTAGAAGCGGAGGGTGAAAAAAGAAAGGCGGGCATCCCTGCCCGATTTTGAAGACGGTATCCTTGTCCGCCGGGTTGTGCTTGTGCTGTGGTGCCAGCTTACGGCCATGTATTGATGCCCTCTACGCAGTGGAAGTGACTGCCAGAACACATCTTTCGATACCTGCATGAAGCATAAACGCAATGCATCACTGTTTGCAAGTGTTTTTAGATAGTTTTTGCAAATTACTGTTAAACAATGTGTTTATGACAATTATCAAAAACCGTTTACGCTCATCCCACCATCCACCGGCAGACAGGTACCGGTGATAAAGCCGGCGGCGGGCATGGCCATGAACAGGGCCGCGTCGGCCACTTCAGTGGCGCTGGCAATGCGCCCCAGCGGTGTCCGCTGCAACACCTGCGTGCGGTAATCCGCGTCGGCCAAAACCTGTCGTGCCAGCGGGGTATCGGTGTACCATGGCGCAATGGCGTTCACGCGAATGCCGTCACTGGCCCACTCCACCGCCAGGTTGCGGGTCATCTGCAGCATTGCCGCCTTGCTCATGGCATACACCACCCCGGTACGCAGATGACACAATCCGGCCACCGAAGCAATGTTGACAATGCTGGCACCTGCTGCGCTGCGCAGCAGCGGATGCGCCAGCTGCGACAGATGCAAGGCTGTGGTGAGGTTGAGATCCATCAGTTGCCGGTATTCATCCAGCGTGTACTGCAACGCCGGTTTACGCAGATTGCTGCCGACATTGTTGATCAGCCCATGTAGCACCTGCCACCGCGATTGCACATCATGCAGCAGATCGTGGCGCTGATCCGCATCGCTCAGGTCTGCCGCCCGAAAGAAAACCTGTTGCTGCGGGAAGCGCTGCTGCAGTTCGGTCTGCTGCTGTTGCAGCCGTGCGCTGCCGCGTGCCACCAGCCAGACATCGGCACCAAGCTGCAAGGCGCTGTCGGCGATGGCAGCACCGATGCCCTTGCTGGCACCGGTGATGAGCAGCTTGCGGCCATCCAGCCGCCAGCGACCTAGTGTACCCCGCCGGAAATACTGTAACATTCAGCGAGTCGGAAAGCGCTTAGCCGAAAGGCATGGCTCGCAGGTCATGGCCATTCCATGGCCAAGAGCCATAACACAGCGGATGAGTGCTTTCCGCCTCGCCCTGTGGGAGCGCCCCTGAGGCTGCATTACGGCGTTGCAATCCTTGTC
>Ga0180009_10000463_pt1 | contig 56860 bp, 54 predicted proteins | sample OS_PC_MetaG_FD_123537 | JGI IMG/M metagenome (GOLD analysis project Ga0180009, IMG submission 123537) | Groundwater microbial communities from the Aspo Hard Rock Laboratory (HRL) deep subsurface site, Sweden - OS_PC_MetaG | ecosystem: Environmental > Aquatic > Deep subsurface > Groundwater... | reverse complement strand
GCCCGCGTTATCCGCCTCCACCTCGAGGCGAACGGCGGCCGCCCGCTGGCCCACCGGCGCGCCCTTACCGATCCCCTCAACTCGCCTTCCCTACGCTGATAGCCCAACGAGATGCGAGGGTGGACAGAGGCTAGTCGTCGTCCTCCGTGAGGGTGGTCTCGATGGTCGCGGCAACCTCCGGCTCGACACCCAGATCACCTACATAAACCTCGCCCGGTGTGGTTGGGTTCTCGTCCCGCGAGAGTAGGACGGATTCGCCCTTCATCATGGCGTCGAACGCCTTCGCCTTCAGCCGGTTCCGAGTCGCTTCGATCCGCTTCCGCATGCTCTCGTGGTTGAACTCCTCTCCCGAGTCGGGCAGCGGGGGAGGCGCCAGATCCTCCCGCAAGAGGCTATCGACGGCGTCGACATCGTCTCTCGACGGCGTGACCAGCGGGGCAAACGGGGGTTCAGGCGCAAAGGGCGGCGACGGTGCGGCGGCGGCGGGCTCCGCGGCGGGCGGCGGCGGCTCATACGCGGGCGGTTCGGGAGGTGCAGGCGGGGGCTCGAGGGGTGTCGCAACGGTCTCGTATGCAGCCTCCGGCTCGAGCGCAGGAGCCGAGTACGGCGCAGGTGCGGGAGCAACGGTGTACTCCTCCTCCACCTCGAGAGGTGCGGGCGCCTCGAACGACTCGACTGGTGGTTCGTACACGATCGCCCGTTCCGCAGCGTCTTCCTGAGTCCCGCCCATCACCGAAGCGCCACCGAAGATCGACGCCTCTTCCACGCTGGAGGTCGCCGATGCAAAAGGCTGATCGAGCTCGCGCTGGATACGGCGTCTCGTCTCCTCGATGCGCGCTCTCAAATCAGCTGTGCCGCCGGCTCCAAGCGAAACCGGTCCCCGCCCCTCGGTGCCTTCCGAATCGACCACGCCTTCGACCGCAGCCCAGCCCGGGCCACCGATAGGCTCCTCAAGAATCTCGGGAGCCGGCACGACTACGGCGTTGACATCCCACGCCTGAGCCTCGAGCGCGCTGGAAGGATCGGAGATGCCGGATGTCTCGAGGGCAGTCACATCGGAGGGCTCATCCGGGACGGCGTACTCCGGTGGTGCCTGCGGTTCCGTAACAGTCTCGTAGGCTGCCACCGGCTCCGCCTCGTAGGCGGGCTCGGGCTCGGGCTCCGATACGGGCGGCGGCTCGTACACGAACTCGGGTACGGGCGGCGGCTCGTACACGAACTCGGGTACGGGCGGCGGCTCGTACACGAACTCAGGTACGGACGGAGGCTCGTAGGGCGTTTCGGTCCGTTCTTCGTAGACCGCCGGTTCGTCGTAGACCACTGGGTCAGAGACGGGGACGGGCTCGGGCTCCGATACGGGCTCGGGCTCCGATACGGGCGGGGGCTCGGGCGCGGGCGGCGGCTCGTAGGCCGGCGGCGGCTCGGGCTCGGGCGGCGGCTCGTAGGCCGGAGCGACTACCGGATCAGCGACAAGAGCTGGGGCGGCCACCGGGATGAACGTGGCAGCTGGAGGAGCCGACGCGGCCACTGTCGCGGGCGATGGCTCGAACAGCATCATCTCCGGCTCAGTGAAGAGATCCGGGCTGGAAGCCTCTGTCAATCGAGGGACATCGGACTCCAATCCGGTCGACTCAGGACCGAGAAGGGCGTCGCGCACGCGCTGCCCCCTTTTGGGCGACACAAGAAAACCGAAGAGCGCCCCAAGCAGACCTCCGAAGAGAAACTTCCCTAGGCCCTTCATGGAGTACTCCCCTCCTTGTCGCCAGACGATGTCCGAGCCGGCCCTCGGATGGACATCTTACCACCCACTCCAGAAACCACATGAGCGCGGGGCACAGCCCCAAAGCTCCTATCGACCATTCAACGCGCGAAGTGTAGGGGAAGCTACTCCCCGCGGACCCCATTCGCGCGGAAGGGTCGATCTCCTCCGGACGCCCCCGGGGAAGTTCTACAGTACCCTTGTCACCTTGAGTCTCCCGTTGGGGTCTTCGGACGCCAGGATCCCCCAGTGCTGACCGAAGTCCGCAGTGGCCTGTGCCGCCAACTCCGTCAGAATCTTGCGCGCTCGGGCGTCGAGAAGGAACTTCAATGGCATGGGCGGCTTCTCGCCCAATTGGAAGGTGATCTCACCGTCGCGACCGCGCTTCATGAAGACGGCCTCGTCCGTGATCTCCCTCAGCGCAGGCCCCGATTCATACAGTCGAGCTGATGCAGCCCCGGGTGAGAGACCGTCCGGCACCGGGGAGCTCGGCGGCACCAGGTCGACCGCACCGGTCGCCGACCCCGCCGCACCCCCCCTCGTCGCGTCGCGATCGGCCCTCATCGCAGCCGCAAACCGGTCGGCGGGTGACGACTCCGCCCGACCTCGAGCCTGCAGCAGCCGGTAGGAGTAGTAGCCGAGGAATCCCACGAGGAACACCACGACCAGGGAGCCGATGGCGTAGAACGTCGTGGAAGCGTCCACCTACCCTCTCCTCCTCGAAGCACGGATGCGCCGCAAGAACTCACCCATCTCGGCCTCGGCTCCCTCTGTGGTGGGCCGGTAGTACTCGCGCTCGCCCACGCCGTCGGGGAGGTGCCTCTGCGCCGTGTACCCGCCTTCCGCGTGCGGGTACAGGTAACCCTCTCCATGACCGAAGGACCGGGCGCCTCGGTAGCTCGTATCGCGCAGGGAAGCGGGGGGCGCGTGGGCGCCGGCGGACTCGACCTCAGCCATGGCCTCCTTGATCGCCACGTACGACGCGTTCGATTTCGGCGCACAACTCAGGTAGGTGACCGCCTGGGCGAGATTGATGCGCGCCTCGGGAAGACCCACCACCGCGACCGCCTGCGCCGCCGCCACCGCTACTTGCAGAGCGTGAGGCTCCGCGTTGCCCACGTCCTCCGAAGCGAAGATCACGATGCGCCGCGCGATGAACATGGGATCCTCGCCTCCGGCGATCATCACCGCCAAATAGTACAGGGCGGCATCGGGGTCCGAGCCCCTCATACTCTTGATGAACGCGGAGGCGAAATCGTAGTGCGCGTCTCCATCCTTGTCGTACACCACAACCTTGCGCTGGGCGGCCCTCTCGACAGTGGCGGCGTCCAGCGTATCGAGTCCCTCACCGGCCGCGTGGGCCGCGGCCCGCTCGAGGAGGTTCAGGCAACGACGCGCGTCACCCGACCCGGCCGCCGTGAGCATGTCGCGCACCTCGTCGGGCACGTAGAGTACGCTCCCCTGCAGCAAGCCGGGCGGATCGAGAGCCCTGTCGACGAGAGTGCGCAGATCGTCGTGGCCGAGCGGGAAGAACCGGTGGAGTTCGCACCGGGAGACAAGGGCGGGGATCACCTCGAAGTACGGGTTCTCGGTTGTGGCTCCGATGAGGAGCACGAGTCCGTCTTCCACCGCATGCAGCACGGAGTCCTGCTGAGCCTTCGAGAAGCGGTGGATCTCGTCGATGAAGAGGATCGTCCGAGCACCCGACTCCTCCCGCCGGTGGAGCGCCCGTTCCAGGACCTTCCTCACATCGGCCACTCCGGAACTCACCGCCGAGAGTTCCTCGAACACCGCGTCGAGACGTGCCGCTACCGCCCGTGCGACGGTCGTCTTGCCTGTCCCCGGGGGGCCGAAGAGGATCATCGAGCCGGGCGAACCCGAGGTCACGTCCAGTCGGAGCGCACCCTGCCCCCCGAGCAGATGACGCTGGCCCACGATCAAGTCAAGGTCGGCGGGCCGCATGCGGGTCGCGAGGGGGGCGGCGGCGCTCATGTCCTCATCGAGTGCTGTGGAGAAGAGGTTGCGATCAGCCATGGTCAGGATTCTACCAGCAGTGCTTCCCATTGCGGGGACCACACTGCCACCCAGTGCGGGCACCACCACGCCGCGCCGCTCTGGGACGACCACTGTTGAGCGGCCCTGAGCCATTCGATAGAATCTCGCTCGAAAGCGGCGCCAAGGAGGGTCTTTGCCACGCCGAGTGCTGGTGTTGAACGCCACGTACGAGCCCATCAACGTCTGCTCGACCAAGCGCGCCATCGTCCTGCTTCTGAAGAATCGGGCCGAGATCCTCGTGTCGGGAATGGGGGAGATCAGAGGGGAGAGCCTCTCGATGCCCCGGCCTCTGGTGATCAAGTTGTTGACCTACGTGGTCGTGCCGCGCGGAGAGAGGCGCCGGCTGTCGCGCCGAGTAGTCTTGGCCCGCGACGGGCATCGCTGCCAGTACTGCGGGAGCACCCGCCACCTCACCTTGGATCACGTGATCCCGCGAAGCCGTGGTGGCGGCACGTCGTGGGAGAACGTGGTGACCTCCTGCTTCCCCTGCAACACGCGCAAAGGGGCTCACCTGCCCACCGAGATAGGCATGGCGCCTCGTGTACGTCCCCGAAACCCCAGTCTCGCCGAGTTCCTCGTGGCCTCACCCACCGAGATCCCAGACGACTGGCGGCCCTACCTGGAGCCCACCACCGCCACGTCCTGACCGTGTACGCGGGAAGCCTCGAGGGCACCCTTCCTCAAGCTGTGGCCGCTTGATTCCGATACTGAGTCGGCCGGCGTATTTCCACAAGACACGGGAGCGGGAGACGTGGACCCAGGAGAACGGCTTGTTCTCATCGTCGATGACGAGCCCGACATACGGACCTTCCTGCAGGACATGCTCGAGATCAAGGGGTTCCGCTGCGAATCGGCCGACAGCGGCTCGGCCGCGCTGGCGAAGCTGGCCTCGCTCGAGCCCGACCTCGTGCTGCTCGACATCATGATGCCGGGGATGAGCGGGATCGAAGCGCTTCGGCACATACGGGAGCGCAGCGACATCAGCCCGGCCATCGTGATGATCTCGTGCCTCACGCACCCCAACACCACGCTGCGGGCGCTGGAGGAAGGAGCCGATCACTTCGTGGTGAAGCCGTTCCGGGTGAACGAGTTGCTCGAGACCATCGAGATGGTCTTGGACCGCCGCGACGCCGAAGCTTCCTGAGGGAAACGACACCTCACGATTCGGGGCGCCGCAGGCGCTGGAAACATCAGACCGCCGTGAACCTGCCCATCTGCAGGAACTTCTGACGACGCTCCGCCTGCCGCTGCAGCGGGTGGATGCTCTGGAGCTCCCGCAAGGCCGCTTCGATCTGACGAGCGACCACCTTGGCCGTGGCGCGGTGGCTCTTGTGGGCGCCCTTCCGCGGTTCGGGGATCACGGAGTCGACCACGCCGAGCCGGAGCAGGTCGATGGCCGTGAGGCACAGGGCGTCCGCCGCCTGCGGAGCCTCTGCTGAATCCCTCCACAGGATGGCCGCGCAACCTTCCGGAGTGATCACCGAGTAGATGGCGTTCTCGAGCATGAACACCCGGTCGCACAGAGCCAGGGCGAGTGCGCCCCCCGAGCCTCCTTCTCCGATCACCACGGCTATCGTCGGCACCGTGAGCTCGGCGAACGCGCGCAGGGAGGTCGCGATCGCGCCCGCCTGCCCGCCTTCCTCAGCGTCGGCGCCCGGGAACGCGCCCGGAGTGTCGACAAGGGTCACCACCGGCATGCTGAACCTCTCGGCCAACCTGACGAGGCGCTGAGCCTTGCGGTAGCCCTCGGGGCGCGGCATGCCGAAGTTCCGCTGCTGGCGCTCGCGCAGGTCGTGACCCTTCTGATGTCCGATCACCATGACCGTGCCACCGTCCATGGTGGCCATGCCCCCGACGATGGCCGGGTCGTCACCCCGGAGCCGATCCCCATGTAGCTCGAGAAAATCGGGGAACGTGTGTTTGATGTAGTCGAGAGTCTGCGGTCTGTCCTTGTGGCGCGCGAGTTGTACGGTCTTCCACGCGGCGTCGGAGGGTTCGCGCTCTCGGAGAGCCTCAAGACTCTCTTGTATCTTCCGTATCTCTTCCTCGTAGCCGACCCCAGGGAACGAGGGCAAACTTCTTAACTCGTGCAAACGCTTGAGTAAGCGGGTTGCCTCCCCGTGATACGACTTCCTGATCCTGTCGAGCGGGTTCAACACCACAGCGAACACCTCCTTCCAGCAAAGAGAGGACCCGGCCCAACCGCTCCTTCAGGTCGCGGCGATGGATCACCAGGTCGAGTTGTCCGTTTGCGAAGTTGGCTTCGGATCGGCCGAACCCTTCGGGCAGCTTCTCGCGTGTGGTCTGCTCGATCACCCGAGGGCCGGCGAAGCACAGGAGAGCCCCGGGTTCAGCCACCACCACGTCGGCGAGAGTCGCGAAACTCGCGAGCACGCCCCCCGTGGTGGGGTGGGTGAGCACGGAGACGAAAGGCATCCTGACTACGGTGAGCGAGTCGAGAACCACGACCGTCTTGGCCATCTGCATCAGAGAGAGGATACCCTCCTGCATGCGCGCACCGCCCGATGAGACCACGACGACCAGAGGAACGGAGGCGTCGGCCGCGGCTGCGACCAGAAGGACAAAGCGCTCACCCACCACCGAACCCATGGAGCCGCCCAGGAACCGGAAGTCCATCACCCCCAAAGCCACCGGTCGTCCCGACATGCGGCACAGACCGCCTAGGAACGCCTCCGACATGCCTGTCTCCGATTGCGCTTCCGCCAGACGTTCCACGTACGAGCGGGTGTCGAAGAACTCCAAGGGGTCGGCGGGGCGAAGCTGCTCGCCCACCGGCTCCCAGGACCCCTCGTCGGCCAGTTGGGCCACGCGGTCCGGCCCTGAGACGGGGTGATGGAAATCGCAATGTGGACACACGAAGAGCGCCGCCGCCAAGGCCACGCGAGTCAGATCCTCGCCGCACGCCTTGCACGTGTCGCCGGGACCGGTTGGCGCCGGTGGCGCCTCGCTCGGCCCCTTGGGGGTGATCTGGACTGTGACGTATTTCGTCAAATCACGAGGCGGAGCGGGGGCCGCCTACTCCTTGTGGCGCCCGAACAGCAGGGTCACGTTGTGACCGCCGAAGCCGAAGCTGTTCGAGGCTACGTAGTCGAGCGATGCCGATCGGGCGACGTTGGGCACGTAGTCCAGATCGCAGCGCGGATCCGGATCGTCGAGGTTGATGGTGGGCGGCACCGTACCGTGCACCATGGTCAGCACCGTGGCCGCCGCTTCCAGAGCGCCGGCCGCGCCCAGGCAGTGCCCGAACATGCTCTTGGTGGAGCTCACGAGCACCGAATCGGCGGCGGGGCCGAGGGCCGAGCGGATCGCCCTCGTCTCCATGGCGTCGCCAAGCGGGGTGGACGTGCCATGGGCATTGACGTAGCCGAGTTGCTCGGGCTGGATGCCCGCCATGGCCATCGCGCGCCGCATGGCGGTGGCCGAGGGCTCCCCGGTCTCGTCGGGTTCGGTGAGGTGGTACGCGTCGCCGGTCATGCCGTAGCCCAGGAACTCCCCGTAGATGTGGGCTCCGCGGGAGATCGCCCGCTCCCGTTCCTCGAGCACGAGGATGGCCGCGCCTTCGCCCATGACGAAGCCGTCGCGCCCGGAGTCGAAGGGTCGGCTCGCGCGTTCGGGTTCGTCGTTGCGCGTAGAGAGCGCCCGCAGCGCGGCGAACGACCCTATGCCGATGTGGCCTATCGGGGCCTCGGCCCCACCGGCGAACACGACCTCCACGTCGCCACGCCTGATCATCTGGAACGCGTCGCCCAGCGCGTTGGCGCTGGCCGCGCACGCCGTGCAGGTGGCCGTGACCGGACCCTTGATTCCCAAGGACATCGATACGTGGGCCGCCGCCATGTTCGGGATCATCATCGGGATGAAGAGCGGGCTGATCCGGTCGGGCCCACGCTCGTGCAGCACCTTGGTCTGATCGTAGAAGGTGTCGAGCCCCCCGATGCCCGAACCGACAGACGCTCCCACGGAATACGGGTCTCCGTCCATGGGCAGACCGGAGTCCTCTCGAGCCAGCTGGGCCGCCGCCACCGCGTACTGCGAGTAGCGGTCGAGGCGGCGCGATTCGCGTTTCTCCATGTAGTCGAGAACGTCGAACGACGGTATCTCGGCCGCGATCTTGACCGCGTAGTCGGTGGTGTCGAACCTGGTGATGGTTCGCACAGCCGACCTGCCGGCCACGAGGCCCGTGAAGAACTCCTCGTGACCGAGGCCGAGGGGCGAGACCACTCCCAGACCGGTTATGACCACCCGCCTCGCGGGTTGCATGCCTGCAGTCGCACTCATCGCATCCTCTCCCCAGCCCGCCTAGATCCCAAGGCCGCCGTCGACGGGCAGCACCACGCCCGTGATGAACTTCGCGGTGTCGCCGGCCAGGAAGGCGACGGCCTCGGCGACGTCACTCGGGTCCCCAAGCCGGTTCAACGGCGTGCCTCCCGCGATCGTGTTCTTCACTTCGTCGGGCAGGGCGGCCGTCATCTCAGTCTGGATGTAGCCCGGGGCCACCGCGTTCACGCGGATGTTCCGCGAGGCCAACTCGCGGGCGAGGGTCTTCGTCAGACCTATGAGACCGGCCTTCGCCGCGGAGTAGTTGGCCTGACCCGCGTTCCCGCGACGGCCCACCACGCTGGAGAGGTTCACTATGGAGCCCGAACGCCGCTTCATCATGCCCCTGGCCACCGCCCGGCTCATCAGGAAGGCTCCCTTGAGGTTCACGTTCAGCACGAGGTCCCAATCGGACTCTTCCATTCGCACGAAGAGACCGTCTCTCGTGAGACCGGCGTTGTTCACAAGTATATCCACAGGGCCGAGCGCCGCCTCGGCGGTCTCGACGATGGACTTCACATCTGACTCGTTCGAGACGTCTCCCAGAACCACCACGCCGCGCCGACCCATCGCCTCGAGTTCGGCGACCACCGCCTCGGCGGCTTCGGGCCGAGCCACGTCGTTCACAGCTACGTCGGCGCCCATCGCCCCCAGCTTCAGAGCGATCTCGCGGCCGATGCCACGCCCGGCGCCAGTCACGAGCGCCACCTTGCCTTCGAGAGATCCCGTCGCCGCTCCCGACAAGAGAACCACCAGCCTTTCTCGCCTGGACCCCGCCCGTCTACCGGGCGGAACCCCTCTCGATCGCCGTGTTCAGATCAGTCGCGTCACTCGTGCCCACCACGAGGAGGTCGCGCCGAACCCGCTTCACCAACCCGGCGAGCACGTTCCCCGGACCCACCTCGATGCCGAGGGCGGCATCCGCCAGCGCGATCTGCGCCGATTGGGTGAAGCGGACGGGCGACGTGAGCTGACGCACGAGGACGTCGCGCAAATCGCCGATGGAAGGATACCGCAGCTCGGTAGTCGAGAAGAACCTACCCTGTGAAGCCGGGAGGAATCGTACGTCGCCAAGAACCTGCTCCAGTTCTTCGGCGGCACCGGCCACCAGCGGGCTGTGGAACGCCCCTGACACCTGCAACGGCATCACCTTTCGAGCTCCCCGTTCCATCACCAGCTTCCCGAGGCGCTCGACGCCCGCCGGGCTCCCCGAGACCACCACTTGACCGGGCGAGTTGAAGTTCGCGGGCCACACCTCCCCGGCCTCCTCGCACGCCTGTTCGACGACCTCGTCGTCGAGTCCAAGCACAGCCGCCATCGTGCCGGCCGCCTGCTCCCCACAGGCCCACATCGCCTTCCCGCGGCGCTCGACCACGCGCAGGGCGTCGGCGAACGAGAGGTGCCCCACTGCCACGAGGGCGGAGTACTCGCCGAGCGAATGCCCCATCGCGACGTCGAAACCCACGCCACGCTCCTCCAGTACCCGCCAGGTCGCGACGCTGCACGTGAAGATGGCGGGCTGAGCACGATCGGTGCGGGTGAGTTCTTCCGGCGGTCCGTGCGAGCAGAGACCGCGGAGATCCCACCCGAGAGTGTCTTCCGCTTCCTGGAAGGCCTGGAGGGCGACTGGGAACGCCTCCCACACGTGGCGCCCCATGCCCACCACCTGGCTGCCTTGCCCCGGAAATAGAAGTGCCGTGCCGCTCACGCCTCACCCCACTCCATCAGGCAGGCACCCCAGGTGAGTCCGGCGCCGAACCCCATGAGCAGCACCAGATCGCCCTCCTGAAGCCGCCCTTCCGCCTTGGCGTCGTGCAGGCAGAGAGGGATGGAGGCACACGAGGTGTTGCCGTAGCGTTGCAGGTTGGTGTACACGCGGTCGTCACCGATGCCAAGGCGTCGCGTGGCCGCGTCGATGATGCGCAGATTGGCCTGGTGCGGCACGAACAGACGTACCTCGTCGATGTTGCGCCCACACTTCTCGAGCACGCGGCGGGCTGAGTCTACGACCACGCGGGTGGCGAATCGGTAGACCTGACTCCCGCTCATCTTGAGGTAGTGGGCGCGCGCACGAAGTGTCTCCTCACTCGCGGGCATTCGGGACCCTCCGGCGGGAAGACTGAGCATGTCTCCGCCGACGCCGTCGTTGCCCAGATCGAAGCCCAAGATGCGGCCGCCCCCGTTCGCCGGCGATACCACGGCCGCTCCGGCGCCGTCACCGAACAGCACGGCCGTCGATCGATCCTCCCAGTCCAGGACGCTCGAGATGACCTCGGCGCCCACCACCACCACATGCTGGTGGATGCCCGAGGAGACCATGCCCGTGGCGAGGGCGAGGGCGTACACGAAGCCGGTGCACCCTGCCGAGAGGTCGCACGCCCCAGCGTTGACGGCCCCGATCTCATAGGCCACCCTCGAGGCGGTCGCGGGGAAGATCTGGTCGGGGGAGATGCTCGCCGTTATCAAGAGATCGACGGAGGAGGGAGCGAGAGAAGCCGCCTCCAGTGCGCGCCGGGCGGCCACGATGCCGAGGTCAGACGCGCACACCCCAGGGTCGGCGATGCGACGCGTGCGTATGCCCGTGCGCTGCCCGATCCACTCGTCGGAAGTGTCGAGCGACTTGGAGAGTTCGTCGTTCGAGACCACCCGGTCGGGCAGTTCGATGCCCAACCCGGTGATGGTCGCCGCTCTTCCCCCCGACGGACCCATCGCGTCGATCAGGACGCGTCGAAGAGGGCGAACGTCAGGGTGGCGGCGCAGGCGAGTTCGTCGCCCACATACGCCCGCCCCTCACCCTTGCCGAGGGGCGGCCGGGCTCGGGTCATCTGCACCTCCAGGCGCAACGTGTCCCCGGGCTGTACTTGGCGACGGAAGCGGACCTTCTCGATGCCGGCGAACAAGGCCAGCTTCCCCCTGTTCTCGGGAAGCGACAACGCCGCGACCGCGCCCGCCTGTGCCAGTGCCTCCACCTGGAGCACCCCTGGGAACACCGGATATCCCGGAAAATGACCCCGGAACACGTCCATGTCGGGCGAGATGTCCTTCTCGGCGACCACGCTCTCGCCGGGCACGAACTCGAGCACCCGGTCGAGGAGCAGGAACGGATCGCGATGCGGGATGATCGCCTCTATCTGTTCTTTGTCGAGCATGCCTTCACCGGCCCCGATCGATGTGGAGACTTGGAGGAACGACTGACCCAGCGGGGGAACGCGAAGCCCATGCCACCGGGTCATGGATGGTAGTATTCTCCGGGAAACGGGGCTCCATTTCAAGGACGGCCCCTCCCACCACTTCCGAAAGAACACGCCCCCATGAGGCAACAGTCATACATCGATGAGACCCTCCGCTCGTTCCTGGTAAAGCTGGGCGCTCGCTCGCCTGAGCCCGCCGGCGGCGCCGCTCTGGCGCTCGCGGGGGCCTCCGCCGCGGCTTTGATGTCGCTCACCTGCCACGCCGACGCCGCAAGCGGCGATGACCAGAGAGCCGGTTCGCTGGAGACGTGCCGGCTCGATTCCGAGCGGCTCGGCCGGCATGTACAACACCTCATCGACGAGGACGTACGCGCCTATCGCTCGGTGATACTCGCCCTTCACCGGCCACAAGCCTCAGCGGGGGAGAAGGCCGAACGCGCCCGACTTCTCGATGAGGCCCTCAAGGAAGCGACCGAGGTGCCGCTCGCCGTAGCTGAGGCGGGTCTCCAGATGCTGTCACTCGCCGTGGGCGTGCAAGACGGTGTGCGCGGACCGGTACTCGGAGACCTGGTCGCGGCCGTGCACCTGGCCGAAGCAGCCGTCAAGGGGTCTTTGCGGAACGCCCACATCAATGTCGGGGCGATGTCCGACCGGGCCTACGCCGCCGGTGTGGAAGACCGCATCACAGAGATGCGCGGCCGCCTCGAAGGGGCCGCTGAGACGATCGCCGCCTCGCTCCACGCGAGGGGCGTCGCCGGCTAGGGCTCGCGGCGGCTCGAGTCCGTGCAACTACAGCTCTCCCTCACACTCGCCGACGACCTGTACGACCTGCTGCTCATGAGCGGCGAGCCCGTGGGATTCATGCACGCCGCCTGCCGGCTGCTCTCCCTCACGGAGGCCCCCGAGCCCTTGTGCCGCCGGGTCATGGACACGCTCGTCACCGACGACCGACGCTTCGTCTGGAGCAGCCCCACCACCATCGGCCTCTGCGACTGGCGCTTCGCAGACCCCGACCTCGCCGACGTTGCCTTCGTGGTGATCGACCTCGAGACCACCGGCACAAAGCCGGGGGCCGGCAAGATCACAGAGATCGGGGCGGTGCGCATCGAAGGGCTCGAGCAGGTGGCGACGTTCGAGACGCTGGTGAACCCCCAGCGGCCCATCCCACAGATGGTGATCGAACTCACCGGCATCACGCCGCAGATGCTCCTGGGCGCACCGCGTATCGAGCAGGTGATGCCTCATCTCCTCGACTTCATCGAGGGCGCGGTGGTCGTGGCGCACAACTCGTCGTTCGACCTGGGGTTCCTCAACTACGAGCTGGCCCGGCTCAAGGGCCGCCGCCTCGGCGACGGAGCTATCGACACGGTGCCTCTCTCGCGATGCGCGGTTCCCGGCCTTCCTAACCACAAGCTGGGCACCGTGGCCGAGGCGCTGGGCTCCCCGGTGGCGGCCAACCACCGCGCTCTCGCCGACGCGCTCGCGACGGCCCACGTGTTCCTCACGTGCGTGGGGAGACTCCAGGAACGTGGTGTCACCCGTCTGGACGAACTGCGTACGCATATCGACCCCGGCCACCGGCGCGACCGCCACAAGCTGGCCCTCACCCGAGACATCCCTCGCACGCCAGGAGCGTATCTCTTCCTCGACGACGAAGGCAATGTGCTCTACGTGGGCAAGGCCGACCGGCTGCGCGACCGAGTACGTAGCTACTTCCTCTCGAATGTCGACCACTCGCGAAAGGTGCGCCAGGCGGTGCGTCGGCTGCGGAAGGTGGAATGGGAGGCCACCGGATCGCCGCTCCGCGCCGTGGTGAGGGAGCAGGAGTTGATCCTGGCCCATCGACCCACGTGTAACGTCTTCGGACGGCGGCCCGAGAACTACTGCTACGTGAAGCTCGGGGGACGCGGGACCGGCCTCCGGCTCTACTCCAGCGATCGGCCCGGGAGCCCGCCGAAAGCGCGCGGGCGAAAGAGCCCCAAGGCGGGCGCGCCCGCCCGTCCCGTCAGCCGTGAGGTCGGGCCCTTCCGGGGACGGTCGCGGGTGAGCGCGGCGCTTGGGCTGCTGCATCGCACCTTCCCGGTTCGCCAGTGCAGGAGCACCTCTCAGAACGAGCCCTGTCTCTTCGGTCAGACCGAGCGTTGTCTGGCGCCCTGCTCCGCGGACGGGCCGTCACTGGCCGCCCACGATCAGCTCGCCGCCGACCTGCTCGACTGGCTCGGGGGCGGCCCCGCGCCCGCTCTCGGCGACCCGCTGGAGCGGGCACGACACCACATGGAGCGCCTCGCCACACAGCAGCGCTACGAAGAGGCGCAGGAGGTGCGCGACGCTCTCGACGGCCTGACTACCCTACGTGGGTCATACGCCGCGCTCCGCGAGGCCCACGACACGCGTGTGGCGGTGCTCTGGCGCGACGAGAACGCCGACGACGACCCCCGCCTGCACGTGGACCTCGTGTGGCACGGACTGCCTCACTCCTCCGCCACCGTGAGCGCTTCGACCGCCGCCGTCGAGATCGGGCGCATGGTGCGATCGCTCCCCGCCGAGACGACCGCGGCCCACGGGCGGGAGAATGGGGGGCCCGGTGGGAGCGGGGCATCGCTCGAGCACATCGCGGTGCCACAGGATCGGCTCGACCTCCTGCTGGCGGTGCGGCGTTGGGTGATCGATGCTCCGTCGTCGGCGCTGGTGCGCTTCCCCGAAGACGCTGCGCCGGCCCCCCACGGAACGCCTACGCGGCCGGAAGCCGCCTTCTTGGAGCACGAACGACACGATGAAGCCGCGCGCCGCGAAGTGTGGCGTCAGGAGATACTGAGGGCGGGCCTCGCGCTGCTGCGGGAACGCCCCATGGTGCAAGAAGCACCCCCCATGCCCGCTACGGCCGGGGGGCGCTCCCCGGATTCATGAACTCAGTGGGTCACCGGCGACCCACCGCGCTGATGCTCAGACTGCGGCCGCCTCGCGACTCTCGACGACGATACCCCTCGACTTCATCACCAAGGTGAGCAGGCTGCGGTCTATCTTCCCTTTGTAGATCGGGACGCTCTCCTCGACGCAGATCTGCACCACGTCTTTGGTCTCCATCCCGAACTCACGAGCCAGCTCTTGGGGAGTGAAGTGGTTCGCCATCACCGCTCCTTTCGAAGGCAGAAGTCCCCGGGCCCGAGCCCGGCTACCTACCTGCCCTAGAGGGACAAAAAAAGCCTGGCAGCGCGCAGGCCACCAGGCATATCGGACGATTTCGACCGGAGTTCGGGATGAACGTCTCCCCTCCGGCGGGGGCAAGCCCCCTGACTCACATGAGGAATCATGACACTCGCATTCTACCCCCGACCGGCCCGACGCACAAGGCGGATCTCTGCCCGTCACGTCCCAGGTCGCTCTCCTGGTCATCGTTCTCGAGTCGTGGCGCCAGGGTCACAACCCCGGCGGCAGCCCCCGGGGTCGCTGCCCCCGGGTCGGGCCTCCGGCGGCGTGCCTCGCTTCAGGCCTCCCGCGCCTCGTCGCGCAACAACGTCATCTCGACCTCGTCCCCGGCCTTGATCCCATGGGTGTCGGCCGGCACGAACACCAGCCCGTCGGCGTTCACCATCGAGCGGAGGATGCCCGACCCCTGCGGACCGGTGCTGGTCGCGTACCAGCGATCGCCCACCCGCCGGGCGCGCACCCGTACCACCTGCACCCGCCCGTGTCGATTCGGCAGGTCTTCCTCGATGATCGCACGGTAGGTGGGGCGCAGAACCTTCCGATGACCCATCATGGTGAGCAGCGCCGGCCTCACGAACAGCTCGAACGAGACCATCGCGGCGACCGGGTTGCCGGGTACGCCAAAGACAAGGCACCCGCCGCGAACCCCGAAGACCAAGGGCTTCCCGGGCTTCATCGCCACCTGCCACAGCTTGCGCTCGACACCCAGCTCGTCCTGAACATCCTTCACGAAATCGAACTCCCCCACCGACACGCCACCCGAGGTGATCAGGACGTCGTAGCCAAGGCCCTTTTCGAGAAGGCGGCGGGTGGCCCCGCGTTCGTCGGGGGCGATGCCGAGCCGCTCGGCGTCGATGCCGACCTCACGGCACTGCGCCTGCATCGAGTAGCTGTTGGAGTTGCGGATCTGACCGGGAGCTATCGACTGGTCGATCTCGACGAGCTCGCTGCCCGTAGACACGATCGCCACCCGGGGGCGTCGATGCACGAGCAGTACGGGCTGCCCCATGCTCGCCGCCAAACCTATCTCGGCGGGTCCCACGACGTCGCCCGCGTGCAGCACCGTATCGCCGGCTCTCACATCTTCGCCCGCGAAACGGACGCTCGTACCCACGTCGACCTGGCGGCATATCAGGACATGGTCGCCATCGGCCTCCGTGGACTCGACCTCGACGACTGCATCGGCGCCCCGCGGCATCGGCGCCCCGGTCATGATCTTGACCGCCTCACCCGCGTTCAGCTCAAGGCGCGCGACATGGCCGGCGGGTACGGTCTCCGAGATGCGAAGTCGTATGGGCTTCTCGCCCGCGCCGGTCGTATCAGCGGCCCGCACTGCGAAACCGTCCATCGCGGAGTTGTCGAAAGGAGGTATGGCGTGGGGAGCCACGACATCCCTCGCCAGCACACGTCCAAGGGTCTCGGCGACCGCAAGCTCTTCCGGCTGAAGGGCGGCGGCCTCGGCGAGAACGAGCCTCCGGGCCTCCTCGATGGTGATCATGCCGTTCCCTCCGATTGCACTCTACGTATAAAGGAGTGGGGCCTCCCGGCCGATATGTCAGGATAACATGGCCCCTGTCCCACGAGGCCGAACTCGACCAGGTAGGTGCGCAGAGAAATGATCATCTCGCAGACCGAGGTCCTCAAAATGATAAACCTTATGGACAGCAGCGCCGTGATCACGAGTCTCCTTCTTGCCTCCTCATCTCGAGGCGGCTCGGACGGCACCGCGACCCCCCTCGTATCGGCGGTGACGGCTATCGACGGCCAGGGTTACCGGAGAGGTCGGGTCGAGGATCTCCGACGCCTCTTCGCCAGAGGGGAATACGCCGTGGCGCCGCTCGACGTGGCCGACAAGATGCTCGGTCGCGCGTTCTGCGACCAGATGGCCCGTCTGTACGACAGCTGAGCGCGTAGAGGCCGTGTTTGTCGCCCGCCCCGCGGCGACCTACAATGCAGCCTGACCGAACAGCGGGGAGACTCGATGCAGTTCATCGGCCGCCGACGCATCGCGGACCGCATATGGCAGTCTAGGAAGATCACGTACTCGGCGAGCTCGATCGTCGTGGCCCTCGGCATGATCGCCGTCTTCCTCCTCATCTCGACTCCCTCTTCGGACATCACCGTATCCACCCAACCAACGTTCTTCGAGGCGCCGCGCGCGTTCCGGGCCGCGCAGGAGCTGGCCGAGCGGTTCCCCGACCCGGCCTTGGGCAGTGAACAGGCCGAACTCGAAGCGCAGTACGTGGCCGACCGTCTCGAGGAGTTCGATATACCGCACGACGAGCAGCGCTTCACTGTTCCGTTCGGACACACCGCGGTCGCACTGAGGAACGTGTACACGGTCTTCCCCGGAGCGAGCCGCGAGGCGATCCTCGTCACCGCATCCCGCGATCCCGACCCCACGAGTCAACTGTCGCCGCTCGCCAACGCAACAGGCACCGCCATACTTCTCGATCTCGCCCAGGTGTTTGCGGCCCGCCCGCATGAGCGGACGATCATCCTTCTCTCCACCGAGGGGGGAGCCTACGGTGGGTTGGGTCTCGCCCGTTTCCTGGAAGACGATCCCCTCGGGCAAGACGTACGAGTGGTCTTGGCGATCCGAGGATTGGGCCGGGAAGAGCGAAAGGTGCTCCACGGCGGCGTCTCCGGTCCCGACGGCTCGACACCCGGCTGGTACCTCCGGCTGGTGTCCCGCGCCTTGCGGGAGTCGAATCTGAGTCTGGAGACCACGGGTCTGGCGCGCCAGGTAGCCGATCAATCGCTTCGGATAGCCTGGGGCCCCCAGGTCGCCGGACTACGGGCGGGGATCCCCTCTCTGCTCCTGCATGACCCCGATGCCGGCGCGCCCTCCTCCGCGGGCATGGCTACACACGGGACGACCATCGAGCGGATCGTGATGAGTCTGGACAGCGGTGCCGAGATCCCAACCGACCCCGGCACCGCCATCGTACTCGACTCGGGGCGGTTCCTGACGAGGCGGGCGATCTCCTTCCTTGGTCTGCTCACGCTCTTGCCTGCCGCCCTGATGGCGATCACCTGGCTCGGCGTGTCCCGCGTGCGCCCCGAGGTGTGGGTGCGGTACCTGCGCAACCTGTTGTCGTTCGCGCTGCCCCTCGGGCTCTTCGTCCTCGTCACGTACGGCGCGGCGCGCATCGGGCTCGTTCCCCGCTATTCCCACCAAGCTCCTCTCGACGCCGTTCCAGCCAGAGACCCCGACTACTTCATCTCAATCGCCCTCCTCATGGTGGGGCTGATCCTATTCCTGCTCAGCCGCCACTACCTCGGCCACCTGCGTACGAGTGAGCCGTTGATCATGACCGAGACCATGAAGCTGAGTACGGGGCTCGTGGTACTGGTGGTGGGGCTCGGCGTCCTCACCTTCAACTCCCCGTTCTCGCTGCTCACGGGACTCACGGCAGCGTGGCTGTGGCCCCTCGTCACGTGTTTCGCCGAGCCTCGCGACGCGAGGAAGTGGCTGCGCCCGGCGAGGAAGAACTCCAGACTGCTCCTGGCCGGTCTTGCGGCCCCCGCGATGCTCTACGCCTATCTGGTGCTCACCACCGACGTCCGTTGGTGGCAGGGCTGCTGGTACCTGCTGGTGCAGTCGGTCTCGGGGGCCTACGGGCTGTGGGGACCTTTGGCCTCGGTGCTGATCACGGCCGGGTTCTTCACGCTTCTCGGAGTGAGGAGACTCCAACTCATCCCTGTGGAGACCCTCGACGAAGAGGAAGACTTCGACAGAGTGGGTCCGCCGGCCGGACGCGTCAAGAAGATGCGCGACGCGGGCGTCCCAGGCAATTACGAATAGCGATAGCTCACGTGTACGTTCCCCTCGCCCGATACCCGCGTTAGAGAAGGTGAATGCGCCATGCGGCGGTCGGCTCGCATGCCACACCAACCGAAGCTTCCGACCGAAGGACCGCCGAACGAGCGCCCAGGGGTGCCAGACGTGACATTCTCTGCCAAGACACACGACACGGCCGCGGTCCCGCCGGAGGACCACCCGCCGGAGGACCACCGACCGGCGCCCACACCGACGGCCCAGCGACAGCGCTCGAAGGCGCTCAGCCGGGGCGGCCCCATCCTCACGCGAGCCCGCGTGGCTCTGGTCTTCAAACTCGTGTGCGCTTCCGCTCTCACCGGCACCTTGCTCCTTTCGCCGCTCGACGCGTACCTCGGTCTGATCTTGGCAATCGGCTTCATGGCGGCCACCGTGCTGCTCGACTACTGGGTGTACCGCGCCGTGGGCGACCTGTTCAGGCGCCTGCAGGAGCGCAACCGCAAGGAAGCGCTCCGCGACGGAGCGGACGAGATCCACTCCGGCCTCGAACGGATGCTGGAGGGGGTCGTGAGCCGGAGCCCGGCCGAAGGTCTCGAGGTGGAGGCCGTCAGGGCCGATCTCTATCGCCTGCGCGACCTCAACAACCAGCTGATCCGCTTGGGTGAGATCGCCCAGGAGTTGAACGCAGCCCTCCCCTACCGCGAGACCCGCACCAAGGCGTTGGGCCTCGCCCGACGTCTGCTCGCGGCCGACATCGTGGCCCTGGTCGCTGAAGAGGGCGGCGAGTTCACGCTTGAGGGCGTCGACGGCTGCGAGGCAGGCGAGATCAACACCGCCTGCTGCGGCTACTACAACCGATGCCCCGTACGTACGTCGTTCCGAGACGTCGAACGAGCGAGCACGGCGTCCCACCGGTGCGGCATGTTCCCACCGACCATGCGGGCTCAACTCTCCCTACCGTTCCGGCTCTCGGGCGCGCGCACGGTGGCATTGATCGCATCCGGGGCCCGACCCGGCGCTTTCGACGACCTGAGCGCCGTCGTGCTCGAGACACTGGTGGGACACATCCACACGTCGCTTTCGACCGCCCTGAAATACGACCGCATCCGCCGCGAAGTGGTCACCGACCCGCTCACCAACCTCTACAACCGCCGATTCTTCGAGCAACGGGCACGTGAGGAGATCGAACGCAGCCTGCGACACCAGACCCCGCTCACGCTGCTGATGGTCGACGTGGACCATTTCAAGAACATCAACGACACCTACGGCCACCAGACCGGCGACCACGTTCTACAGAGCGTGGCCAAGTTCCTCAGCGACAGCGTTCGTCAGACGGATATCTGCGGCCGATACGGCGGCGAGGAGTTCGTCCTCCTGCTCCCGAACACCCCAGGCGGCAACGCGGTGTTCCTGGCCGACAGACTGCGTCGTGGCATTGCCGACCAACTCCATACCGGCCTGGGGATCCCGGGCCACGTCTCCGTGACCGTGAGCGGCGGCGTGGCCACGTGCCCGCGCGACGCCACCGACGTGACCGAATTGATACGCCGCGCCGACGAGGCCCTCTACGACGCCAAGCGGTCGGGAAGGAACCGCATCGTCCAGGCGGGTCTGCCGGAGGCGGGAGCGCCCGAGGCGGGGGCGGCCGGGGTGCCCGCGGCAGAGGCGGAGTCGCCCACCCTGCTGGACGCCACACGAGTAACCCAGGCCCGCGCGAGCCGGGGCGGCGCGCGGGAGCCGGGACGCTTAGACGATCAGAGGTAGTTCTTCCGCCAGAAGATCAGCGCGGCGGTGGTGGACAGAGCGAGTGAGATAAGGAGCACGAAGATCAAGGCGTTCGGGTCTTCCTGGAACGGGAGTGGGACGTTCATGCCGTACAGTGAGGCCACCATCAACGGGAATGAGAGGATGATGGTGATCGAGGCGAGGAACTTCATCACCATGTTCAGATTGTTGCTGATGATCGAGGCGAACGCGTCCATCATGCCCGAGAGGATGCTCGAGTAGACCTCGGCCATCTCGATGGCCTGTCGGGTCTCGACTATCACATCCTCGAGAAGCTCCTCGTCCTCCTCGTACTTCTTGATGGCGGGTGTGCGCATGAGCTTCTGGAGTACGGCGTCGTTCGAGCGGAGCGACGTGCTGAAGTAGACGAGGGCCTTCGCCAACGTGAGCAGGTCGAACAGCTCCTCGTTCTTCATCGACTGCCGGAGCCCGCGCTCGATCTTGTCGGTCTCCCGGTCGATGCGGCCCAGGTAGCGCAGGTAGAAGGTTGACACCTGCAGCAGGATCTGGAGCAGGAAGCGCGTCTTCTTGAAGGTGGCGAAGCTTCGCACGGTGCCGCGCTCGAATTCGCCCAGGATGGGGTTCGGCTGGAGGCAGGTGGTGATGAAGTAATCGCGGTGTAGGAGCATACCGAGCGGGATGGTGTCGTAACCACGCTCGCCACCCACGCGCTCTATGATCGGGATGTCCACGATCACGTGCGTGAGATCGTCTTCCACATCGATGCGCGACTTCTCTTCCGCGTCGAGCGGACCGCGGAGGAAGGCGAGGGGGATGTCAAGCCCTTCGGTGACGCGGTGTAGCTCCTCGTCGGTGGGACTGACGAGGTCGATCCAGGCGCCGGGCTCGAAATCCTCGAGCTCGATCAGAGCGCCCGAAGAATCCGTCTTGAAGATATTGAGCATGACTCACCCCCTTGCGGCTGTCTGCGCGCGAGGCCTGGCGGGAAGACCGGCAGCCGGCGGGCAGCCCGAGCCGACCCCGAGTGAGGGCCTTTTCCGGTCGCCGGTCGACGGTCGGCGCGACACGAAAACACAACCTGTGCATTCTCTCACGTACCGAGGGTGGGTGCTACGAGGTGCGTGGACGCTCGTACCGGTCTGCCTGTGAAGACTTCTGCTCCGCTGTCGGGAAGTTGTAGAGCGGCGTGCAAATGTCACATCAGCGGAGGCGCCCGTGCCCCAAGTCGTCATCGAGAACCCCATCCTGAACTCTCCGTTCGAGGAGCCACGGCGCGACCAGACCACCCTCGTCCAAGGGAAGCTACGGCTTTTCAGCAACGTCCAACACGATTCTCGTCGATAGCCGGCAGCTCGAGTCCAGCGAAGCCATGAGTCCCGACTTCAAGAAGATCGCCGCCCGGCAGATCGAGGAGTTCAAGGCCGAGAACCGGAGCGCTTCCCGGGGCGCGACACCGCCGACCTCACCGACGAGGACCTCCATCGCCCGCCGTTGGCTCGACGAATGCCTCACCTGCAAGGACAACGCCTTCCCCCAGCTCCTGCTCCTGACCGGGCTCACCCACGACGCCGCCGACCGCATCTACCAGGGTATCGTGGAGGCCGACCGAGGGCCGGAGCGACTCAAACCCGTCCTCCAGCCCTACGACACCAAGGGCTCGACCCGCTGGGTGGATTTCGACACCACCCGCCCCGTCTACGCCACGGATCCCGCCAAGTGCCACCTCTCGCACGTTGTGGCCGACACCGAGTCCTGGGAACAGAAGATGGCCCAGACCCTGGAAGACATGCCCGAGGTCGAGGCCTATGTCAAGAATCACAACCTCGGCTTCTTCATCCCGTACACCATCAACGGGGAGGAGCGGCGCTACGTCCCCGACTTCCTCGTCCGCCTGAGACTGGGGGAGAGCTCCGGCGCGGCAGACGGTGACTCGACAGACGGGGGCGCGACAGCCGGCGGAGCGACAGACGGTGGCGCGACTCTCAACCTGATCCTCGAGGTCTCGGGTGAGGCGCGCAAGGACAAGGCGGCCAAGGTGGCGGCCGCGCGGTCGCTCTGGGTGCCGGCGGTGAACAACCACGCGGGCTTCGGGCGCTGGGCCTTCCTGGAGATCAGCGACCCGTGGGACGCCCAGAGGGCCATCCGGGGTCTTGCGGCGGCGCCCACCGGCGAGGTCCTGCGCCGGGCATCAGGCGGGGTTGACGGCGAAAAGCGATCTCGGGTAGCTCTCTCACCTTGGCCTGATCGTCCCTACAGGGAGTGCTACAACGCCTCCCCTGGGTAGAGCGCCCGAACATCTTCGGGCAGGCGGGTACGCTGTTGCTGGTCCAGCGTGACCAGGGTTGCGCCAAAACGACGCGCGGTGGCAGCGTAGATTGCGTCACTGCCCTTCAACGAGCTCTCCAGTGCGATCTGCATGCTTTCCTCGGCCATTTGCTCGTTGAGCGGCACGAAGATGACCCCGGGGATCCGTGCGATGCTCAAAGCGAGCGACTGAGCAGTCTCGGCGTTGCCGCTAATCCGGTGGGCGGAAGCCCCTACCTCGGGGATGACCAGCGTGGGGAGCACTACCGGCTGCGTGCTCGCGCCGAGCAGTTGCAGGAAACGCAGGCTCTCGGCTTGGTGCGCTTCAGCGAAATTGTGGGCGCTGAGGAACACACTCGCATCAACGGTGATCGATCCCTGCACCATCGCTAACGCCGCATCTCGTCGAGGACCTCCACGGCCGTCAGCGACGTTTTCCACTCTTGGCCCAGCCGCTCACTGGCCTCGAAGAACCGCGCCCAGCCCTCCTCGCGCGTGAGTACCTCCCCCGCTTCTCTCGGTGAATAGGGGACGATCACCGCAACCGGCTGCCCCCGGTGGGTTACCACGTAGCGCGCACGGGTGTTGCGCACATCGCGCATGACCTCAGACACGTGGATCTTGAGTTCGCGGACGCCGATGCTGGGCATGGCAGAGTCCTCCGCCGTTTGTGGTTCTATCAGTAACCACATAGTACTCCGATCCTCCCGCCGTGTCGCTACCCGTTGCCTTCTCATCGACTCGGGACATCATGGGCCGCACGATATGGGAGTGGTATCGGTCTTTGGCTGCACGTTGGCGCGGCGCGCGTCGGGAAGGGCTCAAGAATGATCCCCGCCAGTTCGAGCCAGGGGCCCGGACGCGGGGGAGCTCCGACCTCCGGGAACGGCTCGCAAAGGACCAACCGCCTCTTCGACCCGCCACGACGGGCAAGATCGCCGTCAAGGTGATCAACCACTATGGGGACGAGCTAGAAGAAGGCCCGGCACTCCATCCCCAGTGCGGCGGCGGCCTGCGCCATCACTCGATCCGCGGTGGCCAGCTCCTCGATACCGGCCGAGCGCATGACACCGAGGTGTAGAGCGTCCAGGGACCGGAGCGGGATGCTTGGATGAGCACCGAGCAACGATTCCGCCGTGAGAAATGACTCCACGGTATGAGGGAGCAGCACCAGATGACCCAGCGCGATATCGCCCTCGAAGGTGGCGAGCACCTTGCCTTGGGTCTCCGAGTCCACATGACGCTCCAGCGTCCGCCTGGCCATCAACGATCTCATCTCTATCTTGGTGAGCAGGCTGATGCAGACCGGGCACACCTGCCTCAGGTAGTCGTCGACATCCTCGGACCGAGCCTCGTTCAGATACCACTTCGCGAGCGCGCTGGTGTCCACGTAGATGCCCGCGGCCATCTACCCCCGTTCTCGATCGGCCCTGACAAGGTCCTCGCTAGGAACGGCCATGTAGGGCATACCGGCGCGCAGATCGGCGTGACTGGGAGCGGAGCGGCACGGATTCAGAGGGACCAGTCTCACCAAGGGCCGCCCATGGCGGGTCAGCACAACGTCACCGTCCCTCTCGATGATCTCGCCAATCGAGGAGAGCGACCCTCGCAGTTCTCTGATCGACATGGTGCGCATCGTGTTGGCCTTTCGCCTGGTGCCTACTCTGCAATTGTGTCACAACCTACGACATTGTGCCACGCATCGGTAACTTCGCCATATTTGGGTGCCTACGGAAGGGGGGCGGAGAGCGACCGATCGCTTCGATTCCTCCATCATGGTCTTTTGGTGTATCCTCTTATGACCTGTAGTGAACTCTGTTGTTGCACGGAATGGAGGAAGCGTCGTGACCACCGTCAGCGTGAGCGATTTCAAGGCGCATCTGAGTGCATACCTGGAGCAGGCCCGCACGGGCGAGAGAGTCATCGTCACGGACCGCGGTCGGGAGATCGTCGAAGTGGGGCCCCTGAGCCCCGAACGGCGGTGCGCCCAGGAGCTTGTGGCGGATGGCCGGGCCACGTGGAACAGCGGTAAGCCGGCCGGACTGCGTGGGGTCCGGGTCGAAGGCCCCCCGGTATCGGACACAGTGCTCGAGGACCGGCGCGACGTTTGAGCCCGACCGTATGATCCTCTACATCGACACGAGCGCTCTGATCAAGGCCTACGTGACCGAGGACGCTTCAGAGGACGTACTGGCCCTGATGGGAGAGGCAGACGTGGTGGCAACCTCCAGGCTGGCCTACCCGGAAGCCACAGCCGCGCTCGCGCGGCGCGGGCGTGAAGGCCATCTGGCAGCCCCGGCCCTCGCGCGCGCCACGGAAGCTCTTCGGGCACAGCGGCGGGAGTTCCTGACCATCGAACTGGACGAGGACTCGGCGGTGGCACTGGTCCTGCGCCATCCCCTGCGCGCGGCCGACGCGCTGCACCTCGCCGCCGCGCTCGAAGTCGCAGCCACAGCTCGCGAAGCCCACCTCGTGTTCGCCTGCTACGACCGTCGGCTGAACGAGGCGGCCCGGGCCGAAGGACTCGCGGTGTTCGGGTCAACGCTCTCACCCCAGGGCAGCGGCGGCCTGCGCCATCACTCGATCCGCGGTGGCCAGCACCTCAATACCGGCCGATCGCATGACGCCGAGGTGTAGAGCATCCAGGGAGCGGAGCGCGCGTCGCTCGGCTTCTCTTTGTTGACCGACCGTCCGCTCGACGCGCCCGGCTATCTCACCGTCGGGAGTTCGAAACCCTGTTCCCGGAAATGCCTGTCGAAGGCCAACGCGGACACAACTCCCAGGTCACTCATCAGTTCGAATCCTGAGCAGTCGACAAGGCTCAGACCACGACGCCGCGCCACGGTCCACGCGGCAACGGCACGGACATGGAGTTCCCGTTCTACAAACACGATCTCGAGAGCAGGCAGAAGCCCTCGGTGCACTCTGAGTGCCACGTCTAGACCCAGCCGACTCTGCACAAGCGCCGTGAGCTCGGTTACCACGTAGTTGGTTGTGACAAGAACCGAACCCTCTTGAACAAGCGCCCGCATGATCGTTGCGGCCTCCGGATGATGCAAATCCCCGGAATCGAGAGCCGCGAAGAGACCGCTGGTGTCTGCGTAGACTACGCGCGATTCCTCATCGGCAGAGACCGCAGTCATTCTCCTCCTCTATCGCATCTGCCAGGTACCTGTCGTGATTCTCGGATATGTCGGAGAGACCCGAGGAAAACGCGCCGATCAACTCCAGCGCACGCGCGCGGACGGCAGACTCCCTCGCTCGAATCGGGCGGCGAAGATACGCCTCCAATGACCTGCGCACTATCTCGGCCTGAGAGGCGCCCTCGGCTTCCGCCATCTGCCGCAACCTGCCCGCCTGTTCCTCAGTCAACTGCACCTGAAGTCGCTGCATGTGCTGTGATGATGTCATAATGATGGAGGATACCACAACTCCGGCTGCAGGCGCACGGGCAGTGGCGGACCTGTGTGTCCTCTGCGTGCTACCGCTGCCGCGCCGCGATTTACCGCCCCGCCGCATCCAGCCGCTCCAGGATCCGGCACTCCCCCAAGCCGGCCACAATGTAGAACAGCTCCGACCCCTGTTGACGGTCGGTTCGCCGCCTTCCACTACGGCCATGGCTGAGTTGGTCGTGCCGAGGTCGATGCCAATGATCTGATCCACCCGCAGCCGCCCCTTCGACCCACCCTCCACGGGCAAGATCGCCGTCAAGGTGATCAACCACTACGGCGACGAGGTGCTCAAGGCAGCGTTCTCTCCGACGCGCCGACAAGGGTAACGGACCCGAACTCCGTATTATCAAGACGATAGTACCCGCCTTCGTCGAGTCCCCACGAGGCCCCAAAGAAGCGGCTGGCCGCAGAGTCAATGTCATTCACCTTCGCTTCCAGGACGGCTTCTGCCGTCGGAGCCGATCCTACGATCGGGAACGCTCCAACTGACCGGTGCGGTCAGTTGAATTTCGTCGCGCTGCACGGTCCCAAGACGCACGCCCAGTGCTGGCGACAGCTCGCTGTGAGTGCCCGCGTTCTCGTAGATCGCCTGCAACCGCTGGCTCTGCTCTCGCGTCACGTGAACCGACGATCGCCGTTCGGGATGACCTCCCTGGGTTTCAGTATCACAAAGCGTGACCTTGACCTATGGGGAGCCCTGAAGCTCTCCGGCGGTTCCATTCTGGGGTCATTGGCATGCTACAGTGGATGCCCAACCTGCGGCGATGGAGCAAAGCAGTGGCGAAGCCAACACGTCAGAACAGGCGTCAGTCACCCGAGAAGACGGCCCACACACCGAAATCTCAGCCCCAGGACTATCCGGAAACCACGCCGTCTGCGTTGCCTCGGATGCTTCTGGACAATCGTCCAGTGAGAAACGAACTAATCCGAGCCCTGGAAGCTGAACGTCAATCTCGAGTGATCGCGTACGTCACGGATCCTCGTGGCGGCACTCTCGGAACGGTGGTGGGAACCGACACAGTGCCGGTCTTGTATGAGCACTTGTCACAGATTGGACGCGTTGAGCGCATAGACCTACTTCTGAGCACTCATGGTGGACACACCACGGCCCCCTATCCGATTGTGAATCTCCTCCGCGAGTTCTGCACTCACCTGGCCGTCCTTGTACCCCGCACGGCTTTGAGCGCCGGTACCATGATTGCCCTTGGGGCTGACGAGATTGTGATGGGGCCATTGGGCTGTCTAGGCCCTGTGGACCCGACCGTCAATAACGAGTTCAATCCGGAAATAGACGTAACGCGGTCGGGGAGCGGCCCCTCAGAGAAGAGGCGTCTCGGAATAAGCGTAGAGGATGTCGCAGCGTATTTTGACCTCGTGAGGACCAAACTCGGGGACTCAGATGCAGTCATGACCGAGGCCCTGCGCGCCCTGACCGTCACGGTACATCCTCTCGCGCTCGGCAATGTGCAACGTCAGTATCTTCTCATTCGAAACCTGGCATCTAACCTCCTTGCCCTGCACATGGATGCCACTGAGGACAAGGCCCGCATCGACCGTATCGTCGACCTACTCACAGAGAAGTTGTATGATCACAACTACCAGATTTACCGGTCCCAAGCGCGAGATCTCATCGGCCTTCCGGTCAAAGATCCGAGCGAAAAGACAGACCCGCTCATGGCGGAACTCTATAGTCAATACCGGAGTGCTCTGCAGCTCGATTCTTTGAAGCTGGATGGGCCTTTCTTCCTCGATGCGGCCGTAATAGAATCTACTGCATGCGGTCATGCGTTCAGCTATGTAGGGACCGCGGCAAAGGGGGAGGATGGCCTCAACATCGAAATGAAGCAACAAGGTTGGGGTCTGTTCGCAGACGGAGAGGCGGAATCGTGAAGACCATCATACGAGATGAAACCAAGGTTGTCATCACGGCCCCTGGGGGTGCTGCGCTGCGGCCTACGGTTAGTTCCTCTTCGGGCCTTGCCATTGTGCCCGTTGTGAACGTCATTTCCATGATGGAGACTCGACCGGCCAGCTCCTCCGTCATCCAGGCATCGTACGCGACTGTCCCCATTGGAGACACTGAACGGCTCGTTTGTAGCGTGAAGAGGACGACGCTGCCGGTGGTCGGCAGACAGGTGGGTGGCTTGGCACGCATAGTCGGGAAGCACTCCGGGCCCGCATGGGATGCCATTTTGGACGAGATTGCTCGTGTACGAGAGGCCGCTGATTCCTGATCATCTGCGATCGCGACAAGCGCCCCCTTGTTTCTCCTTGATACTGATGTGGTTACCCTATTCATTAGTGATAGATGTCCCACTTCTCTGAGGGACAGGGTGCTGTCGGCGGGAGTCTCGCGAGTATTCGTGGGTGCTGTCGGCGGGAGTCTCGCGAGTATTCGTGAGCGCTGTGACCGTTGAGGAGATTCTTCGAGGCGCTCTGGCTGCAATACGGAGCGCGCAGAGCGCCAGGGGAGATGTGCCACGAGCCTACAGGGCGTTCGTTGACATCTTCGAGGACCTTCACACGTTCAACATCCTTTCCTTCGAGGATCGCGACGAAGCTGCGTACGGGAAGCTGTCTGCAACCACCAAGCGACTTGGCTCCAACGACTGTCGTATCGCCGCAACTGCCATCACTCGTGACTACGCCGTGGTCACTCGGAACACCTCGGACTTCAGCCTGATTCCCGGTGCGCGGTGTGAGGATTGGACGCAGCAATGACCAGCCTCGTCGACATCCCCGCAGCGTCGCAGCGTGGCTCTGTTGAAAGCGTGACAGGCCGTGGGGGTCACCATTACGCATGGATCCGAGCAGAGGGCCCTCCGCATGCAGTGAAAATGCTCCACACCATCGTGCCAGAGAGCACTTGGTGCTCGAGCAGAGCCTCGCCGAGGGTCGCATAGAGCGCGCGGGGAGCCTATGTGGGGTGTGGCGGACGGCCAGGCCGGGAGATCGTCGAAGTGGGGCCCCTGAGCCCGGAACGGCGGTGCGCCCAGGAGCTTGTGGCGGAGGGCCGAGCCACGTGGAACAGCGGTAAGCCCGCCGGATTGCGCGGGGTCCGGGTCGAAGGCCCTCCGGTATCGGACACAGTGCTCGAGGACCGGCGCAACCTTTGAGCCCGACCACTTGAGCGACCACTCACCTATCGGGTGCTCGGACCGTGGGCTTGTGCCCTCTGGGACAGACGTCGATCTCACCGCCAGACCGAAGAGCTGGGTGGCGCACCACCTGCAAGCATCGGGCCCCGGACCGCGCCTACCGAAGCCCCAGACCCGATGCTAGTATGAACCGTTCGGCCGCCGGCCGGCGGCGTGGAACCTCGGACGACGGGGCTGTACTCATGCGACCCACTCTGACCGCCATCGAACGCGACCTGCGCGGACTCCTTCGGGGAGACGTGGAGTTCGACGCCGTGACCCGCCACCTCTATGCCACCGACGGCGGCATTTACCAGATCGAGCCCATGGGCGTGGTGTCGCCGTTCGACGCCGAAGACGTCGCCAGACTGGTGGCCTATTGCACCGAGCGGGGCGTGCCGCTGGTGCCTCGAGGAGCCGGCTCCGGCCTCGCCGGCGCGGCGGTGGGCGCCGGCCTTATGGTCGACTTCACCCGCTACATGAACAAGATCCTCGAAGTGGCGCCCGACGGCTCGTGGGCCCGGGTGCAACCCGGCCTGGTGATGGGCGTGCTGAACGCGCACGTGAAGCGCTACGGCACCTTCTTCGCTCCCAACCCCTCCAGCGAGAACTACTGCTCGCTCGGCGGGATGATCGCCAACAACTCGAGCGGGGGACGGAGCGTCGCCTACGGCGGTACGAAGGATCACGTGCTGGCCCTGGACGTGGTGCTCTCGGGCGGTGAGCTCTTCCACGCCGGCCCGGTGACGCGCGGCTCCGATGCCCTGGCGGCCGTGCTCGGTTCGGGCGGGCGCGCGGGCGCGGCCTTCGCCGACCTCCTGCCTCTCCTCGACCGGAAACGCGGCGCCGTCGCCACCTCCATGCCCCGGGTGATGAAGAACTGCTCGGGCTACCGGGTGGAGACCGTGCTCGAATGGGGCGCCGACGCCCCCGGCTACGGCGCCTACGACGGGGCGGCGGCCCTGGCCGCCGCCGACGCGGAGTGGACGCGGGCCAACCTGCAGAAGCTGTTCGTGGGCTCCGAGGGCACCCTGGGCCTCGTGACCGAAGCCACCCTCAACCTGGTGCCCCTTCCCGGGCGGCGCGCCATCGGCATGGCCTACTTCCCCACGGTGTTCAGCGCGGGCGAGGCGGTGCACCCCATCCTGGCGCTCAAGCCCAGCTCGCTCGAAATCATGGACGCGAACTTCCTGCGGTTCGTGCGCGAGAGCAACTCCAAGATCGACGCCATGCTGCCCAAAGTGGTGGACACCGCGCTCCTCGTGGAGTTCGAGGCGGCGGACGACGCCGAACTCGAGGAGAAGTTGGCGTCGCTGGAGGGGCTGCTGGCCGGGGGCGACGCCCTCGAGGTGAAGCGCGCGCTCGACCCGGGCGACCAGAAGCAGCTCTGGGCCGTGCGCCAGGCGGCGGTGCCGCTCCTGCAGAAACTGCCGGGGCCGAAGAAGATCGTGGAGTTCATCGAGGACGCCACCGTACACCCCGAGGTGCTGGCCGACTACATGAGTCGCCTCAACACCATCCTCCAGAGCCACGACGTGCGGGCCATCATGTACGGCCACGCCGGCGACGGCAACATCCACACACGGCCGATCCTGGATATGCGTAACCCCGGCGACCTCCGCCTCATGAACGAGATCATGGAAGAGGTCATGGAGGTGATCCTCGACCTCAAAGCCACTCCCTCCGGCGAGCACGGCGACGGGATCGTGCGCTCGCCCTACGTGCGGCGCGTCTACGGCGACGAGGTCTACGGCATCTTCGAGCGGATCAAGGAAGCCTTCGACCCCACCGGCATCATGAACCCGGGGAAGAAGGTGGTGAACCCGGCGGAGACCGGAGGCATCGCCACCAACCTCCGCTACGGCCGCGACTACTGGACCCACGAGCAGTCCACCCAGCTGCACTTCCCCGGCGGCGAATACGAGCGCGAGATCGAGAAGTGTCACGGCTGCGCCCAGTGCAAGAGCATGGTGGCCACCACCATGTGCCCCACCTACAAGGCCACCCGGCGCGAGCACGCCTCGCCGCGGGCCAAGGCCAACGCGCTGCGGAACATCATCAGTGGCCGCCTCGACCCCGGCCTGCACACCGGCGCCGCCTTGAAAGAGGTCACCGACTACTGCATCGAGTGCGGCATGTGCGCTCTGGAGTGCCCGTCGAACGTGAACATCCCCAAGCTCATGCTGGAGGCCAAGGCCAAGTACCGCACCGCCCATGCGGGCGGCCCCACCGACCAAGTGCTGGGCCGCGCGGAGTTGGTGTCCAAGGTGAGCCGCGCGGCCTCCCCCGTGGTCAATCCGCTGGCCGCCAACCGGGTGGTGCGCCGACTGGGCGAACGTCTGGCGGGCATAGACCACCGTCGCACCCTGCCCGCGTACGCCCGCAAGAGCTGGGAGCAGATGCTGGCCGAGCGCCGGAAGGGCGCCGTTAATCCGCACCCGGTGCCGGAGCCGGGCGCGGGCACCGAAGCGGTCGGCGTCGCCGGGAACCCCGGCGGCTCCGGGGGCTCCTCAGCCGGGGACTCCGCGGCCCCCGCCGTCGCCGCGCCGGCCGCCGCGCCCGCGGCCGCGAAGCCCGTGGCCTTCTTCTACGACGTCTACGCCAACTACAACGACCCCGGCCTGGCCCAGACCTTCGACTCACTCCTGCGCGCTCACGGGGTGCCGGTGGTGTACCCGGAGCAGAAAGGAAGCGCCGTCCCGGAGATGCTCTACGGCTACATGGATCGGGCCCGGGCCACCGCCGAGTTCAACGTGCGGCACGCACTACCTCACGTGCGCGACGGAGCGTACGTCGTAAGCGGCGAGCCCACGGCGAGCTTCGCCTTCAAGGTGCACTACCCCGACATCGTTTCCAGCGAGGACTGCTCCCTGGTGGCCAACGCAACCCGCGACCTGGGCGAGTTCCTGGTCTCGCGCCGTACGGAGCGCCCGGAGGCGGCGCCCCGACCGGTCGCGGATATCAAGCTCAAGATCGCTTATCACCAGCCCTGTCACCTGAAGACACAGCAGGTGGGCTCGCCCTTCTTCGACCTGCTCGAGGAGGTGCCGGGTCTGGAGCTGGTGAACCTGGACGCGGGCTGCTGCGGCATGGCCGGCACCTTCGGCATGAAGGCGGGCACCTTCGACCTCAGCATGGAGACCGGCCGCCCGCTGTTCGAGCGGGTGACGGACGTGTCCCCCGACCTGGTGGCTTCGGAGTGCAGCACCTGCCGCATGCAGTTGGCCCAGGCGACAGGCAAAGACACGGTGCATCCGGCGGAGCTGCTGGCCCGCGCCTACGGGATCTAGGAAGGAGGAGCGATGTACATCGACGTACCCTGGGATACAGGCTCGGTGCCCCTGAAGCTGGACAGGGACAGGTTGGGCGAGGTCATCGAGTCTCGCACGCTCAAAGTGCGCGACGAGGCTGCCCACCTGAATGCGATCCTCGCCGGCCGCGACGGACGCCCTTCGTTCGACGAGTTCCTCGACTCCGCCGAGGGCCGCATCCTCTTCTTGGTGAACGACGCCACCCGGCCGACTCCCAGCGGGCGCGTCATCGAGATCATCGCCGACAGGCTCCGCGGCCGCGACGTGGAGTTCATGGTCGCCACTGGAGCCCACAAGTTGCCCGGCGAGACCGAGCTCGAACAGATCTTCGGCAGGAACATGCGCGAGCGCTTCATCGACCGCATCTCGAGTCACGACGCGCGCGACAAGGCTTCCCTCGTACACCTGGGAGAGACGTCGCGAGGCACCCCGGTGTGGGTGAACCGCCACTTGGCCGACGCCACTGATGTGGTGCTCATCAACTCTGTCGAACCCCACTATTTCGCCGGCTACACCGGGGGCCGCAAGTCGATCTTCCCGGGTGTGGCGGGCTTCGCCACCATCGAGGGCAACCACAAGCTGGCGCTGGACCCCGCAGCCGACAACCTGGCGCTCGAGGGCAACCCCGTGCACGAGGACATGATGGAGATGATGGGCATGCTCTCGGAGAAGCGCATGTACTCCATCCAGATGGTGCTCGATCACCAACACCGCATCCACTACGCCTACGCGGGCGACCTCGAGGAGAGCTGGCGCACGGCGGTCGAGCACGCCGACGGGCACTACGTGGTCGAGTTGAACACGCGCTACGACATCGTGGTAGCGGCGGCTCCCTATCCCATGGACTACGACCTCTACCAGTCGCAGAAGGCCCTCGAGAACGGATCTCTTGCCCTGAAGGACGGGGGCATCCTCATCCTGGTCTCGAAATGCCGCCACGGCATCGGCGACGAGACCTTCTTCACCCTGATGGCCAAGGCCGCCACCCCCGACCAGGTGCTCTCCTCGATCCTGGGCGACTACGTCCTCGGCTTCCACAAGGCCGGCCGCCTGGCCCTGATCGCCAAGCGCGGGGAGATGTGGGGCGTCACCAGCCTCCCCGACGAAGACCTCGAGGCCGCCTTCATCCGACCGTTCCCCAGCGTGCAGAGAGCCGTGGACGCCGCACTCGCCCGGAAGGGCCCGGAGGCCAAGGTGCTCTTCCTGATGGACGCCTCGATCACCGTGCCGCGGGTGAACGGGGGGTAGAGGCCGGGCGCTGAGCGGGCACCCGATTCACCGGGGATCCGCTTTGAGTGCGCAGGGTCTCACGTGTAGGATGACAGTATGTTGGCCGCGCTCCACATCCACCACGAACACATCGTCGACTTCTGCCATCGCTGGGGCATCGTCGAGCTGGCGTTGTTCGGCTCGGTGTTGAGCGACAGCTTCGGCCCAGACAGCGACATCGACGTCCTGGTGACCTTCGCTCCTGACGCCCGGTGGGATCTGTTCGATCTGGTGAGCATGGCAGACGAACTGGAGAGTATCTTCGGCCGGCACGTGGACCTGGTAGAAGCCGGTGCCATCCGAAACCCCTTCAGACGACAGTCCATCTTCGACTCCAAGCGCGTGATCCATGCGGCATGAGCCACGGGACGCCGCCTACGTCTGGGACATGCTCGAAGCAGCGAAACGCGCATACGCGTACGCCGGCGCGCTCAGTCTCGAGTCGTATCTTGCGGACCACATGGCCCAAGCTGCAACCGAGCGGGTCCTCGGGATCATCGGCGAAGCAGCCCGTCACCTATCTGCCAGCTTCAGAGAGGGCCACCCCGGTATCCCTTGGGCGAGCATCATCGGCCAGAGGAACGTGCTGGCCCACGAGTACGGATCGATCGACCAGACGCGAATCTGGGTGCTCGTGACGGACCGCATCCCGGAACTCATCACCCAACTCGAAGACGCGATGCCGGAACCTCCTGCCTGAACCCGACGTTCCCCGGCACCACTCTCTCGGCTCAGCTCTGCAGCGTGCTGATAAGCCACCACGAGGCGGCGAGAGGGACGATGAGAAGGAACGCCGGCGACACCACGTAGTGACGGTGCAAGACGAGCAACGCGGCGTACATCCAGTAGGCCGAGATAGACTCCGTGCCCGGGAGACCTCTGGGTGCGACGCCCGGATCGGTGCGATCCTCTTGGACCGGAAGGAGGCCGTTCATGACCCACACAGGTGCCGGCGGGACCCGCCCGGTCGACCTGGTCGAAAAACCTCGCGGCGGGTGGCCCGTGGCGCCTCTCGTCCTCTTGATCATTTGGGCGCTCCTGCTCTTCGGCGGCTTCGCCTTCGGCTCCGCCGTGGACGATCCCACCCACCGCATGCCCACCTGGACCCGTATGGCATCGTCCTTGGTCCTCGTGGCGGCGGGATGGGCGTGGTTCGCGCTGTCGCGCTCGCGGAGCGGTCGGGGCGATCGGGGCAGTCGGAGTGATCGGGACGATCGAGGCGTCACGCGCTTCTCACTGTTCGTGGCGCTCGGCATGACCGCCGGGCTCGCCGGAGACCTCATCCTGGCCGGGCTGCTGCCCGGTGGGGAGAACGTGCTCGCCGGCATCGCGGCCTTCGGAATCGGACATGTGCTCTACATCGCCGCGATCCTGCACTGGGCGGGGAGACGCGGCTTCAACCGAGCCGGCCCCCGCTGGGTGGCGTTCGCCGTGTGGTGGGTGGTCGGGGCGGTTGCCTGGTGCCTGGTCGTGTTGAGGGGGCAGGAGGCCACCGTGCTGCACTGGGCGGCCCTTCCCTACGCGTTGCTCCTGGCCGGCACCTGCGGCGCAGCCACCGGGGTGGCGGCGCAGACCCGGGCGTTCGTACCGATGGCGGTGGGCGCCGCGCTCTTTCTCGCCAGCGACCTCATCCTGGCCGCGCAGCTCTTCAACGACCTCGACTTCACCCTGATCGGCGATGTGATCTGGCTCACCTACGGACCGGGTCAGATGCTGATCGTGTACACCAACGCGGTCGCACGGAGACCCATCCGCGCCTCCATCATCTGAAGCGAGGCAACACCTCGTCGACAAGTAGCTCGATGGCCCGTCGCGGGTCGGGGCCCAGCGGCCCGCCGTGGGACACGCGCGACCACTCGACCAGACCGCGTGCGGAGGCCAGATGGTCCAGGAAGCGGACCCCGAACGTGGGTCTCATCGCCGCCGATCCGAAGATCCTCCCCGCGGCTTGGGCCTGTTGCCTTCGGGCACGGCCAGCGCCGCCACCTCGGTCAGATGTATGCTGCCGCCCGAAACCACGCAGACCACCTTGCCGTTCCCGGCGCCACCGGCCAGCGCGCAGGCCACCGGGCAGGCGCCGGCGCCTTCCGCGATCACGTGGTTGTGTTCCGCCATCAGCAGGATTGCGGCGGCCACCGCAGATACCTCAGCCACCAGGCTCCCCGCCACCAACGGTCGGGCCCGCTCGAACATCTGCGGGAAGACCGTGGGGCTGCCGATGCCGTCGACGAACGAAGGGGTGTATTCGATCTCGACGGGCTTCCCGGCCGCGAGCGCCGCGGCAAGGGGGGCGGCTCCGACCACCTCGGCCGCGTAGACCTGGGTCTCGGGGCGCAGGGCGCGGGCGGCGGCGGCAACGCCGCAGGTGAGGCCGCCGCCGCCCCAGGGAGTGATGATGGCGTCGGCGTCGGGCAGGTCTTCCAGGATCTCGAGGGCGATGGTGCCGTTGCCCGCCATGACCCGAGGATCGTCGAAGGCATGGATGAACGTGCCTTCCGCGCCGGGGTAGGCGTGCGCCTCGAAGGCGCGCCACCACTCCTCGAACGGCACCCGGATCACGCGTCCGCCCATGCGTTCCACGGCGTCGGTCTTCACCTTCGGCGCTGACTCGGGGGCGACGACCGTACAAGGGATGCCGCGCTCACGGGCCAGCCAGGCGACTCCCTGGGCCATGTTGCCCGCGGAGGCGGTCACCACTCCGTGGGCGAGTTCCTCGGCCGGAGTCGCGGCCATGACGGCGGCAGCTCCGCGGATCTTGAACGAGCCGATGGGCTGCAGGTTCTCGAGCTTGAGGTAGATCTCGGGGCCTTCGCCTGCCGGTCTCGTGGCATCAAGGCGAACCAGCGGTGTGCGGATGGCTCCGGCGCCGCCGGGCGGCACGATGATGGCCGCGCGGGCAGCCTCGATGTCGGCGAAGGTGGGCAGGCCGGTCTCTGACCTCGTGCCGGAGTCGGCGGTCGCGCCGAAGGAGGGGGTCGCGCCGGAGTCGGGGGTGGCTGCGCGGGAGGCTGCGGTCGTGGGGTCCGGGTCGCCCGGGGCGCCCGTGCGGCTCATCGCTTCACCAAGGTGCCCACGCCGCGCTCGCGCGCCAGCGCATAGATGTGTGCGGCTGCGGCCACATCCTCCACGGCGATGCCCAATGACTTGAACAGCGTCACTTCCTCGGGCGAGGTCCTGCCGGGGCGCAGACCCGCGAGCACCTCACCGATCGTCCCCCGCACGTGCTCCCGGCCTATCGCCCCAGAGGCCACCGCCGCGCGGTATTCGGCCGATTCGTTCTCGGCGGCGGTGCGATCATCCAAGAAGAGGGCGGATCGAGCCATGGCATCGTCATCCACTTCGCACGCACCGGGCCCCCCGATCACGTTCACGTGGGCGCCGGGGGCGAACCAGGCGCCTCTGACCACGGGTGAAGTGGCCGTGGTCGCCACCACTACGAGGTCGGCCTCACGCACCGCCTGCTCCACACTGTCGACCGCCGTGATCGGGAAGGAGAGGCGCGGGCCATGCTCCGCGGCGAAGCGGCGGGCAGTCTCGCCCGTGCGCGAGGCCACGCGCACACGGCGCAGGTCGCGCACCGCGGCCATCGCATCGAGGTGGTAGACGGCCTGTACGCCCGCACCCACCAGCGCCAGGTCGCCGGCGTCCTCGCGGGCCAGTAGACGGGTGGCCAGCGCCGACACCGCCGCGGTACGAATACCTGTGAGGGCCGACGCGTTCACCAACGCCAGGTTCTCGCCCGTGTCGGAGCTCATCAACAGCACCGCCCCCTGGTGCGAGTCGAGGCCACGAGCGCGGTTGCCGGGGAACACGCTGATCACCTTGATGCCGTAGGCCGGCGCCGGTCCGCCCAGAAAGGCGGGCATGAGGCCCATGAGACCGGCGCCCTGCTCCGGAGCCAGGACCGAACGCAGAGGCATGTGGCACTCGCCGCGGGCCAGGGCGACGAGGGCTTCCTCCATCACGGGGATGCACTCCTCGATCGAGAGCAGCTCCTCAACATCCGCGTCGCCGAGCACGAGCAGCTCCATGGAGCCTCCTTTCAGCGCACCCCGGGGCAGCTGAAGTACCCACCGATCCGGTGCCATTCGTCGTCGGTCAGATCGAGTTCGAGCGCGCGCAGGGCCGGCTCGAGCTGATCGGGGCGCCGCGGACCCACGATCGGCGCGGTGACCCGCGGGTGCCGAACCAGCCAGGCCAACGCGAGCGTGGCCATGTCGACGCCCCGCTCCGCGGCGTGGCCGCGCAGCGCGTCGAGCGAGTCGTGCACTCGCTCGCTCAAATAGCCTCCGTAGGGCTCGGGACGCAGGGTCATTCGCGACCCCTCGGGGAACGGCTCGCCACGGCCGTACTTGCCCGTGAGCCATCCTCCGGCCAATGGACTGAACGGGGTGTAGCCCAATCCTTGGTCGGCAAGGAGCGGGAAGAGTTCGGCCTCGTCGTTCCGCTCAAGCAGGCTGAACGAGTTCTGCACCCACTCGAAGCGGGTCCAACCGTGCGTGTCGCTGAGCCAGAGCGCTTTCGCCGTGAGCCAGGCGGGCATGTTGGAGGCGCCGATGTATCGCACCTTGCCCTGTCGCACCAGGTCGTCGAGCGCCCAGAGGGTCTCCTCCAGCGGCGTCGTGGGGTCGGGCTCGTGGATGAGATAGAGATCGAAGTGGTCGGCGCCGAGGCGCCGCAGGCTGGCCTCCACCTGCCGCATGATGTGCCGCCGGGAGAGCCCCCAATCGTTGGGACCGTCGCCGACCGGATTGAACACCTTGGAGCTGAGGAGCAGAGAGTCGCGCGCCGCCGCGCCCTTGCGGGCGAGCCAGCGACCGATCATCTCCTCGCTGCAGCCGCCGCCATAAGCGTCGGCCGTGTCGAACACGTTCACGCCCGCCGCGAACGCGGCGTCCATGAGGGCGCCCGCCTGCCCCTCGGTCTCGCCCTGTCCGAAGAACGCCGGGGCGCTACCGATGCCTCCGAAGTTGCCGCAGCCCAGTATCACCGAGGAGACCTTCACCCCTGTGCGGCCGAGGCTCACGTACCGCATATCCACGCTACTCGCGCGCCGCTTTGGTCGCGGATTTCGCCGGCAACGGCTTGAACACCACGAGTCCCGTGCCGAGCAGTTCCTCCTTGGAGCGCCGAACGTGATCGAGTGCCGTGCGATTCGCGGCTGCCGCGTCGCGCGCCTTGATCGCATCGAAGATGCCCTGGTGATCGACCACCACGCGCGCCACTCGCGACGGCAGGGCCATGATGGCCCGGCGGGCGTCGAGCACGTGGTCTTCCAGGTCGTTCAGGATGCGGGCGATGATCTGGTTGCCGCTCATCTCGCGGATGATCCGGTGGAACTCCGAGTCCGCGGCCACCAACGCCTCGTGATCCTGCGCCTCCACCGCTGCCTTCATCGCGATGAGCGCGCGCTCGAGGTGGGCGACGTCTGCGTCGGTGGCTCGCGAGGCGGCAAGCTCGGCCACCTTCACCTCCAGCGCCTCGTGCACCTCAAGCACCCGCACGACCTCTTGCCGATGCCCGAGAAGCCAGTGGAACCAGTCGTCGGAGAGCGTGGTGACCGGGCGCTCGGCTACGTAGGTGCCACGCCCCGGAGCCACGCGCAATACTCCCATGGTCTCCAAGGTGCGGATCGCCTCGCGCAGGGAGGTGCGGCTGACCGACAGCAACTCCATCAGCTCGCGCTCGGGCGGCAGTTTAGCCCCAGCGGCCAGACTGCCATCGGAAACGAGCTCTTGGATCTGCTCCATGGCCCCGTCTGAGAGACGGCGAGGCTTGACCGGCTTGAATATCTTGTTCACGCGCACGGCTCCCGATCGGCGGCTTCTAGAACAGCGTTCCGTCAACCCCCCAAGTAGGCTTCCCTGATTGCAGCGTCGCCCGCAAGATTGCAGGCTTCGTCGGCCGCGACGATCCGACCCGTTTGGAGCACATATCCTCTGTGAGCGATGCTCAGAGCCATGCTGGCGTTCTGCTCCACCATGAATATGGTGGTGCCCAAGTCCTTGTTGATCTTTTGGATTATCTGGAACACCTGCTGCACGAGGATAGGCGAGAGCCCCATGGAAGGCTCGTCCAGGCAGAGTAGACGGGGCTCGGTCATGAGCGCCCGTCCGATGGCCAGCATCTGCTGCTCGCCGCCGGACAACGTGGCCGCCTTCTGGTCCCGGCGCTCGTACAGGATGGGAAACTGCTCGAACGCCCTCTCGATGCCCCGCTTGATCATGGCTTGATCGCTGGTCGTATAGCCGCCTATCTTCAGATTGTCCAGCACCGAAAGCATCGGGAACACCCGCCTGCCCTCGGGAACCAAAGCGACCCCGCTCGAGACGATGCGCCCCGTGGGCCAAGCTTCGATGCGCTGACCATCGAACTCGATGGTGCCGGCGCCGGCGCGGACGTTGCCCATGATGGTCTTGATAGTCGTGCTCTTCCCGGCCGCGTTGGCCCCCAACAGGGTGACTATCTCGCCCGAGTAGACGTCGATGTCCAAGCCTTTCAGGACCTTGATGGGGCCGTATCCTGCCTCCACGCCCTTCAGACTGAGCAGAGGAGAGCCCGCAACGAGCGAAGGCTTGGAGGCCACCTCGCAGTCTTCCTGCTCGCCCAGATAGGCGGCGATGACTTTGGGGTGTGCCTGCATCTCCTTCGGAGTACCCTCCGCCAGCACCTGCCCCTTGTTCACGACGATGATACGGTCGGACACGTTCATGACCACCGGCATCTGGTGCTCGACCAGTATCACGGTGTAGCCGCTATCGCGCAGCTCCTTGATCTGCCGGGTGATCTCGCCTACTTCCGAGGGGTTCATCCCGGCGGCGGGCTCGTCGAGCAGCAGCAGGTTGGGTCGGAGGGTCATGGCGCGCGCGATCTCGACCCGCCGGCGATCGGCGTAGCTGAGGGCCGTCACGTAGTCGTCCTTGCGATCGGCGACCGCGCGGTTGAAGAACGTCAGATTCCGGATGCCTTCCGCCTCGGCAACACGCTCCTCCTGGTTGACGGCGCCAGTTCGAGCGATAGAGCGAAAGATGCCGGCCTTGAGCCACGGATGGGCCCCTGCCATGACGTTGTCCAGCACCGAGAGCTGGGGGAACACGCGGATGTTCTGAAAGGTCCGCGCCAGACCGCGTGAAGCGACGCGATCAGGTGAGCTGCCCGTCAGGTCGTCGTCGCGGTACGTGACCGTACCGCTGTCGGGCTTGTAGATGCCGGTGATCAGGTTGAAGAGCGTGGTCTTGCCCGCGCCGTTCGGCCCGATGACCCCGAGGATCTCGCCCTCCCGGACCTCGAGTGTCACGTCGTCGACGGCGACGACACCACCGAAGCTCTTGCTGAGACCCTTCACCGAAAGGAGCACGTCGCCGATCTTTGGCGCGTGAGCCGGGTCCGTCTTCTCACGCAGCGGGATGATCGAAGGGGCGTCCGCACCCTCCGATGTGGAAGAGAGAGCCGACGGCGCCGCGCCCATCGCCTCGTCGATAGAAGTGATGCTCTTGCGCGCCCTGGCGCGGAGCAAGCCCTGCGGCAGCAAGATGATGACCACCAGGAGGATCAGACTGAGGATGGCCATGCGCCACTGGACCAGGCTGGGGAAATACCGCAAGAACTCCCCGAGGAACGTGTAGGCCAGTGCACCCACAGCGACGCCGGCGGGATTGCCCGAACCGCCCAGAATGAGGATCAGGTAGACGGCCACAAGTTCGTCGAGGCTGAAGTTCTTGTCGAAGACGCCCGCCTGGAACGCGGCGAGCATAGCACCGGCAAGACCAACGATCGCGGCGGTCGTCAGGAACGAGAACACTCGGTAGCGGGGCAGGTTCACACCCATGCTCGAAGCCGTGATCTCGTCGTCGCGGATGCCGGCCCACGCACGGCCGGTGCGGGAGTACAGTAGGCGCACCGAGATGAAGAAGACCGCCGCCGCGAAGATCCAGTAGAAGTAGTAGTACTGGATCGGAGTCTTGATCACGAAGCCGAATAACGACGGCCGAGTGACGCCCGAGATGCCGTCGGGCCCGTTGGTGAGACCGTCCAGATTGAGTATCAGTCGCTGTACGATGTAGAAGAAGCCAAGGGTCACGATGGCAAGGTAGTCCCCACGCACCCGCAGACTAGGGATCCCGATGATAGCGCCGAAGATGACGGCGATGACCACGCAGATGGGCAGCGAAGGCCAGAATCCCAGATGGATCCCCAGCTGAGCCGAGTTCAGGATCGCATAGCTGTAGGCCCCGATCGCGTAGAAGGCGATGAAACCCATGTCGAGCAGACCTGTGATGCCCGCGATGATGTTGAGACCGTTGCCCAGGATCACGTAGACGGCCACGGTCACCCCGACCCGGGTCCAGTAGCTACTCTGGACCAGCAGCGGGAAGACGACGACCCCGAGAGCGAAGATGGCATAGCGGAACTGGATCGGGATCCGGGAGGTCACCCGGGTGACCGGTGCGAGGCCGCGGGCCAGGAAGCCACCGGCGCGCGCGTTGAACGATTCGGCCATGACCGCCCCCTCAGACCTTCACCGGGATCTGCTTGCCCAGCAGTCCGGCAGGTCGGAACAGCAGCAGGACGATGAGCAGCCCGAACGCGATAACGTCCCGGTAGGCGGGGATGTACATAGCCCCCACGGTCTCGGCGCTGGCCAGGATCAGCGCGCCGAGCACAGCACCCCTCAGGTTGCCGATGCCACCCAAGACTGCGGCTGTGAAGGCCTTCATACCCAGGCCGAAGCCCATGGCGAAGTCCACCTGAGTGTAGTACAGGCCGGTCAGCACACCCCCGATGCCCGCCAACATAGCACCCACCAGGAACGTGGTCGAGATGACGCGGTTGACCGAGATACCCATGAACGAGGCGGCTTCACGGTCCTGGGCAGTGGCCCGCATGGCCTTACCCATCTTGCTGCGCCCCATGAAGATCTCGAGGCCGATGAGGGTGATGATCGTCACGACCACGACCACGACACGACTCGCCGAGACCGTCACGTCGCCGATGTGCAGGGCCCAGGAGTCTGGGAGCAGCAGATCGGTGCGAACGGGGGCAGCGCGGAACTTCGTGAGCACTCCCACGACGTTTCGCAGAAGGATGGACATGGCAAGCGCGCTGATGAGAGGAGCCAGACGCGCCGCGTTGCGCAAGGGTCGGTAGGCGAAGAACTCGATGCTGACGGCGAGCGCGCCGCACACGACCATCGCAATCAGAAGCATCATGGCGATGATGAGGATGGGGTTCGCGGTGAGCTGATCGCCCTGCAGGAACTGCTGCTGGACGAGGTACCCCACGAAACCCCCGATCATGAAGACCTCGCCGTGAGCGAAGTTCAGCATGGTCAAGATGCCGTACACCATGGAGTAACCCAGGGCGAACAGTGCATACACTGAGCCGAGTGTGAGCGCATTGACGACGTGTTGGGTCATGTCTGAACCGTCCTCCCCCAGATCGAGATGGTTGGTTCCGCCATCTCGGCGGCCGCGACCTGCGTGGGACGCACGTCGCGCTCCCCCGCCGATCCCAGCCGGGGCGGCGGCGCCGCCCCGGCTGGGATCACTACTACAAGCTGACTCGCCCTACGGCAGAGTCACCATCTTCACCGGAACGAACTCGGTCCCCTTCACTTGAAGGACGGTGATCCCGCCGCCCACCAGGTCACCCTCAGGGGTGAACGCGATGGGGAAGCCGAGGATGCCGCTGTAGTTCGATGCGCTGAGCGCAGCGTTGACGGCCTCGCGGTCGATCTTGCCGTCCACGACGCCCACGGTCTTGATGGCTTCGAGTAGGACGTTGGTCGCCTCATACGACTGGGCGGTGAACGCGCTCGTCACTTGGTACTTGGCAATGTACTTATCGAGGAACGGCTTGGCCGAATCCAAGGTCTCGGGCATAGGACCGAGAACGGTGGAGTACATCCCCTCGGTCGCGCCACCGGCTGCCGTTATGAGTTCCCCGTCCTTGGTGCCGTCGGCTCCAAACATCTGGACCTGGAAGCCCATGCTCTTCATCTGCTTCGCGATAGCCGCAGCCTGAGGCGGGTTGGGAAGGGGGAGGAAGAGGATGCTGGGATTCATCTCCTTGACCTGCGTCAGGACGGTCGCGAAGTCCTTGTCGGCGCCGGCGATCTGGGCGCGCTTGACTGTCACGCCACCGGACGTCAACGCCTCTTCGGCTTGGTCGGCCAAGCCCTTGGAGTAGGCCTCGCCGTCGTCGATGATGAACACGCTCGTGGCCTTGAGGTCCTCGATCATGAACTTGGCGATCGAGGGACCCTGCACGCCGTCGCTCGGGCAGATGCGGTGGAACACCGAGAAGCCGAGCGTGGAGAGGTTGACATTGGTGGCCGACTGGGTGATCTGCGCCAGGCTCGCGTCGTTGAAGATCGGCAGCGCCGCCTGGACCGCGCCGCTGGTCATCGGGCCTACGACACCAACGACCGACTCGTCCGAGGAGAACTTCTCGGCAATCGTCGCGGCTTTGGCCGGATCGGCGCCATCATCGCCTACTTCGACAGTGAACGTCACGCCCGGCATCGCGCCGGAAGCATTGAAGTCCTCAACGGCCATTTGGATGGCCTGGAGAGCGTCGTTGCCGATCTTGGCGAGGTCGCCGGTGAACGGACCGGCCCCGCCGATTTTGAAGGTGTATTCCTCTACCGGCGCCGCCGTCGTTTCCGTAGGAGCGGCCGTGGTGCCGGTTGCCGCTGCCGTGGTGGTGGTAGTGTCGCCGCCACAGGCCGCGAGCAGCAGCCCGACGACCATGAGGAGTGCCAACACTGCCAACAGATTCTTTGATACTTTCACTGCGTGTACCCCTTCATCCGTGAACACATCAGATCGTAGGAATTGTCGATACTCAACCATCCCTGGTGCGCCTAGATTCTCGGCCCTCCCTTCCTCGCGAAGCCCGAATCGTCGCCCTCACCCTCACTATATGCCGTCGTGAAGCCGTGCACTATCCGACCACCCGACAGACTGCGGAGACTTCCACTAGAGCGTCCTTGGGCAGACGGGCCACCTGCACGGTCTCCCGCGCCGGGGGTTCCTCAGGGAAGAAGCGGCCGTACACTTCGTTGAAGATCGAAAAATCGTCCATGTCGGCCAGGAAGCAGGAGGTCTTGACCACATGGGCCAAAGTGCCTCCGGCCGCCTCGATCACCGCCGCGAGGTTTCGGAGCACGCGGTCGGTCTGCTCCACGATGCCACCTGCCACAAGCGAACCCGTCGCCGGATCGAGCGGGATCTGCCCGCTCACGAAGAGCAGGCCGCCCGAGCGAACCGCCTGGGAGTAGGGCCCTATCGCAGCCGGCGCACGATCCGTAGTGATGATCTCTTTGTTCACGCGGACAGATCCTCCTCGAAGACGGCCTTCAAAGCATCCAGCGCGACGTCCAAGTCGTCAAGAGTGTTGTAGAAATGCGGAGCCAATCGGATGACCGGTCCTCTCGCGGCCGCCAGGATCCCGCGCTTCAGCAGGAGAGCCTCCACGCGGTGCGATTCGCCCTCAGGGCACACGAACGCCGTGCTCGGGGTCTTGCGCCGAGGATCATCGATGCCGTGGAGTTGGAATCCTCGGGCCCGGCCACCTTCGACAAGGCGCCGAGTGAGTTGCCCCGTCCAAGCGGCGATCGCGTCCACGCCGATCTCGTTGATCGCGGCCATGCCGGCACGAGAGATGTAGGCGTTGATCACGGGAGGTGTTCCCGTGTCGAAGCGGGCGGCCGTGGGCGCCCAGTCCAGCCTTCTCGCATCGAACGAGAACGGGTCGGCACGCCCGAACCAGCCGGTCACGGCCGGTTCCAAGCGCTCCACCAAGCCGGGACGCACGTAGAGGAAGGCGATCCCGGGCACACCCAGCAGGAACTTCAAGTTGCCCGAGGCCAGGAAATCGATGTCCATGGCCTGCACATCGACCTCGGCGACACCCAGACTCTGATACGCGTCGACGTACAGCAGGGCTCCTTCGTCGTGAGCCTTCCGGGCGATCGCGGCGACGTCCTGCACGTAGCCGTTCTGGTAGTACGCGTGACACGCGGACACCAAGAGCGTCCGCTCGTCGATGACGTCGTCGTAGTCCTCGAGGTACACGATGTCGTCACGCACGGGCACCCAGTCGACCTCGAGTCCGTACTTGGCGTGAGCCTGCCACACGTGAGCCACCGAAGGGAACTCCGCCTCGGTGGTGACCACCTTGCGCCGCTCACCGCTGAAGTCGAGAGAACTCGCGAGGCTGGCGGTGGCCTCGCTCACCGAGCTGGAGACGGCGATATCGTCGGGCGAGGCGTTGATGAGCCGGGCGAACTCGACCTTGGCCCTGTAGGTCTCGGCCATCCACGCATCCCAATCCATGCCGGCGTTGTTCCACGAGTCCAGATAGGCCTCCGCCGCCTCCCGCGTCACGTCGAGCTGAGGAGCCTGAGAGCAGTTATTCATCAGGACCAGCGACTTGAGGAGAGGGATGCGGCGACGCCAAGCGGCGATGTCGTACGCGGGCTGGGCCACCGGCGGACTCCCCACGACATCCTTGCTTTCGACGTCCGTGTGACCGACGTCCGCGCGAACGATGCCGGCGCGGTCGGTGTCCGTGTGGGTATGGCCGGTGACCGCGCTCACCCGCTGATCCGCCCTATCCCCACGGCGTGCTCCCCTTGACTTGATTCAAATGATGAGGTCTTTCCGCCGCCGGACCCACATGCGATGCCCGTCTGGCGGAGCGGCCGGCACAACCGCTCGTGGTAGACAGATTGGACCGCAGCATACGGCAGCGAAGAAGCCCTGTCAACGCGCCCCTGTACGGGGTCCAGTGACTTCCGACAACCCACGTCTATCCCGTCGCCGCCCGAGCCGCCCGCAGCGCGGCATCCACTCCGAGTGCCTCCACATCCTTGTGCGTGACGAAACGCACGCGGGTCGCACCCACTGCCCCCGCGCGCACCCCCGCCGCCGCCAAGCCGGCCACGAACGAGGCCGCGTCCAGACCGCGCGCGACGACCTCCACGAACACCATGTTGGTCTGCACTGTCTCGAGATCCACGTCCAGTCCAGGGATACCGGCCAGCCCCTCGGCCAGCCGCCGCGCGTTCGCGTGATCCTCGGCGAGACGTTCCACCATGGTCTCGAGGGCCACGATCCCGGCCGCCGCCAACACGCCCACCTGGCGCAGGCCGCCGCCCAACATCTTGCGGGCGCGGCGGGCCTCGGCGATCCAATCCGCCGGTCCCGCCAGCATCGACCCCACCGGAGCGCAGAGACCCTTTGAGAGACAGAACATCACGGAATCCGCGTGGGCCGCGATCTCGGCCGCGGGCACCCCCAGGGCCACCGAGGCGTTGAAAAGCCGCGCGCCATCGAGGTGCACCACCAGACCGCCACGGCGCGCCGTGGCGCAGAGCTCGGCCATCAGGGCGAGGGGAGCGACCGTGCCGCCCCCGAAGTTGTGCGGATTCTCCAGACACAGCAGGCGGCTGCGGGGAAAGTGCACGTCGTCGGGACGGATCGCGGACTCCACCTGCTCCGACCGCAGTAGACCCTTGGCGCTCTCGAGTGGGCGGGCCTGGACGCCGGAGAGGACGGCCAAGCCGCCCACCTCGGCGTCGTACACGTGGGAGGTGAGGTCGCAGATCACCTCGTCGCCGCGGCGGGTGTGCGTGAGCACCGCGATGCCGTTGCCCATGGTGCCACTCGGCACGAAGAGGGCCGCTTCCTTGCCCACGCGCTCGGCCGCCAGCTCTTCCAGGCGGCGCACCGTAGGATCCTCCCCGTAGACGTCGTCGCCGAGTTCGGCCGTTGCCATCGCCCGCAGCATCTCAGGCGTGGGAAGGGTGACGGTGTCGCTGCGCAGATCGACGACCGCGCTCACCCCTCCGCGCCTCCATCTCCCCGGAGGCCCAGCTCGGCGAGCTTGGCCGGGGTGGGCAGGCCGGTGGCCACGTCCCAGCCGCGCGCCTCGTAGTATTCGTCGAGCATCTGGTCGAGGTCGACCATCGCCCCGGCCGACGGGCTGTCGGACGGCCCCAGGGGCTCCTCCAGGAAGCGGCGGGGCAGGGTGTCGTCCTTGCGGGTGACGCCCTCACGGGCGATGAAGAGCCGCTCGAGGTTGACGATACGCTCGCCCGCCTGCCGCACCTCCTCGCCGGTCATATCCCAGCCGGTCGAGGCGTTCAGGAGGTCGGCGGTCTCCTGCCAGTCGAGCACCTCCATGTTGTTGTAGGTGTTCTTACAGACCCCCAGGGAGTCGCAGACGGCGGCCATCTCCTCGAAGTGCTTGACCACACGACCTTTGCCTGTGTGCTCCAGGCGGAAGGCCGACTCGGCCACGCCGTAGCGGCGGATACCCTCCTCGGCGTCGCCCGAGAACTCGAACCAGGGCTCGGAGCGCAGGTGGTCGGCGCCTCGGCTGGAGACCGCGTTGCCGAGGGCGTAGGCCTTGACGGTGCGCGGGTCGGCCTGGAACACCTCGAGGCCCTTGGAATGCATGGCGATCTCCTCAGAGCCGCCACCCACCCGCGCGGCCGCCGCGCGTACTCCGTCGGCCAGCACGTCGCCGAATCCTTCCCGGCGCATGATCTTGTCGATCAGAGCCAGAACCGCCTCCATGTTCCCCCAGGAGAGGTCGAGACCGTCGGTATCCGCAGGCGTGAGGATGCCCCGTTCCTGGCACTCCATCGTCCACGAGATCACCTCGCTGAGAGCGATAGCGTCCATACCGTAGCGGTTGGCCAGGTCGATGCAACGCAGGGCGAAGGCAAGATCACCGTTGCCTATGCGCGAGGTGAACCCGGCGAGGGGCTCGTACTCCGGTCCCTCGAGCTTGAGTCCGGGGAAACGGGGATCGTCCACCACCAAGAAGCGGCTGCAGGGGATGGTGCACGAGAAGCACGCCTTGCTCTTCACCTTGAAGCGCGCTTCGATCGTCTCGCCGCTCACCTGGTCGGCGTATTCGAAACGGCCCTCCTTGAAGTGCCGAGTAACGATGCCGCCGATGCCGTTCATCGCCTTCACCAGCTTGGTCGTGCCGAGACGCACCCTGATCTCGTACTCTTCGTGCGAGTAGATGCGCTCATCGACCATGTCGATCAACCGCTGGAATCGCGCCATGTCGGCCACCGGCACCGTCCCGGTGCCCCGCACGGCCACGGCCTTCAGGTTCTTGGAGGCCATGAGTGACCCCATGCCCGTACGGGCGGCAGCCCGCACCAGGTTGGAGAAGACCCCGGCGAAACGCACCCCGTTCTCCGCCGCGGGACCGATCACCGCCGTCTGCACGTCGCGGTCGCCGAGCGCGGCCCGGATGGCCTCGGTGGTCTCGGTGACGTCGAGTCCCCAGAGACCGGAGGCGTCGCGCAGCTCCACCCAGTCGTCCCACACCACCAGATAGACCGGGCTCTCGGCGCGGCCTTCCACGATCAGTTGATCCACGCCCGCGAACTTGAGCTCGGGGCCGAAGAAACCGCCGGCGTTGGAGTCGCCCAAGATGCCGGTCTGCGGCGACATGCCGCTCACGTTGAAGCGGGAGCCACCGGGGAAGAGCGAGCCCGCCAGCGGTCCCACCCCGAAGATCAACTTGTTCTCGGGAGCCAGCCCGTCGGTGTGGGCCGGCACCTCGTCCCACAGGCGCTTCACGTTGAGGCCGCGTCCACCCAGGAAAGAACGGGCTTCCGCCGGATCGACGGGTTGCCGGGTGATCGCTCCGGTCGTGAGGTCGACGCGCAAGATGGAGCCGCCGTAGCCGTTCACTCGATCCCCCCCTCCTTCCGCGACGTTCTCTCTGGGCGCGGCGTCCCTGCAGGCGGACGGTTCGCACGGAAGCGGGAGGGCGCGAGGCCGGAGGCCCCCGTAGGTTCGAGGGGGACGCCGGAACCGGCATCGGCGGCCTGGGTGACGCCGGGGCCTTGAGTGACGCGGGGGCCGCCGGGGCCGCCGCCTGAGTCGCCGCCGCTGGAGGCGCCGCTGCGCGCGGCACCCGGGCCCGCGCCGGCGCGGCCGCCGAGCTGCCGCCGAGCCAAAGTCTCGCGGCGCTCCTGAGCCTGCTCATCGATGCCGCCCCAGCGAATGGCCCCCGGAGCGCAGCGCTTCACACAGGCGGGGTCGCCGTCGCACAGGTCACAGATGAGAGGCAGCCCGGTGGTTGGATGCATGATGACCATGCCGAAGGGGCACCCGTCGGCACAGGCACCGCAGGCGATGCACTCATCTTCGTTCAGCCGCACCACGCCCAGAGAGGCATCGCGACTCAGAGCGCCCGCCGGACAGGCCTTCACGCAGCCCGGTCGCCGGCAGAGCCTGCAGACTGAGGGCCAGTCGAGGCCCTCGGTCTCGATCTTGGTGACTCGGATGCGGGCCGCGGCGGTGCCGAAGCCTCCCTCATGTGCGGCCACGCAGGCCAGCATGCAAGCTTTGCAGCCGCTGCAGATATCGCCCCGCACGAGGATCCGTCCTGCGCGCGCCATGTGTTCCACCGTCCCCCCTTCAGTCGTCGGCTGCGGTCGAGAGGCCGGCTCCACGATCACCCCCGGAAGCAGCGTGGCGACTCGAGACCGCACCGGCCGGTGCGGTCCAAACATCAGACCACAGGATATGGAACACCCGGAATGCTGTCAATGGGCACGCCACGGCACACAAACTCGGTTGCCAATTGCTTATTGCTTGCTGCTTGCCGGTCTAATAGATTGCGTTTGGGGAATCAACAATCACATCGACCCGATCCGGAGCACAAGGGGGGAACCGATCATGTGGGGGGGAAACGAGCACCGGCGGAGGGCTCCGCGCATCGCGGCCGCAGCCTTCGTGTTGGCCATTCTGGCGCTCCCGGCATTCGCGGGCGCGGCGGCGGCGATGGAGGTGAGCACGTTCGCGGGCAAGGCCGGCGTGACCGGCGCGGCGAACGGCGACAGGCTGGCGGCGCGCTTCACGGGACCCGGCGGCATCGTCATCGACGCATCGGGCAACAAGTACATCGCCGACACCCAGAACCACGTGATCCGCAAGATCGCCGCAGACGGGACAGTGAGCACGTTCGCCGGCAAGGTCGGAGCAGCAGGTTTCGCGAACGGCAAGGGCGGCGCGGCTCGCTTCTCTTTCCCCACCGACGTGGCCGTGGACGCCTCCGGCGACCTGTACGTGGCCGACTACGGAAACCACACGATCCGTAAGATCACCCCGGCGGGGAACGTGACGACGCTGGCCGGCTCACCGGGTGTGAGCGGCACGGCGGATGGGACAGGCCTGTCTGCACGCTTCAATCACCCGATGGGCCTCGACACCGTGTACAGTTCCGGTCAGACGCTGGTCTTCGTGGCCGACTACGGCAACCACACCATTCGCCGGGTAATCGCAGAAGGCGCCCTTCAGGGTTTCGTGGGCACGGTCGGCGGATGGCCTGGGGAACCTGGCTACACCGATGGCTCAGGATCGATCAACCGGTTGCGGGAGCCCGCTGACGTCGCCGCAGACCCAACGGCTACCGAACTCACGATGTACGTGACCGACTCTGGCAACCACACGATCCGCAAGCTCTACTACTTTACCCCCCAGTTCGACTGGTACGTCGAGACGATTGCAGGAAAGGCCCTCACCCCTGGCAGCGATGACGGCACGCCGGGTCGGTTGTTCAGGCCGTGGGGGATAGCCCTCGAAGGCCCGAACGGGTTGATCGTGACTGAGATCGGCAACCACACGATCCGTCGTGTGGCGAAACTCAACGCGCCGGGCAGCACGCTCTGGAACACCGAGAGCATCGCGGGGGGAGCCCCCGGGCAGGCTGGCAGCGCTGACGGCCACACCTCTGTCGCACGCTTCAACGAGCCGCGGGGCGTCGCCGTGCACCCGTCTGGCGCCCCGTACATCGCCGACGCGGTGAACAACACCATCCGACGCATCGCGGAGTCGCCCCTCTTCCTTCCGATCGTGGGCCCCGACCGCTACGAGACCGCCATCATGGTCTCGAAGCAGACCTACCCCGGCACCGCCCCGGCCGTGGTCCTGGCCAAGGGGGACGACTTCCCCGACGCCCTGGCCGCCGCACCGCTCGCCTACGCCTACAACGGCCCGGTGATCCTGACGCCCTCGGGCGGACTCACGGAGGCCGTACGCAACGAGCTTCTCCGTCTGAAACCGAAGACCGTACTCTTTGTAGGGCTGCCTCCCGCGGTGCGCGACCAGGTAGAGACGCTTCTCCCCGGCGCCATGATCAAGTCCTTCGTGGGTACCGACCGCTACCACACCGCCACGCTGCTCGCCGAGGAACTGAAGACCAAGAAGGGCTCAGTCCCTTGGGTCGTGCTCGTGCCCGGGGACAAGTACCCCGACGCCCTCTCCGTGGCGCCGCTCGCCGCAAAGAAGGGCTGGGCCATCCTCCTCACCCCGCAGGGAGGCAAGCTCCCCGACGTCACCAGGAAGAAGATCCAAGACCTCGGTGTGACCAAGGCGCTGGTCGTGGGCACCTGGGTGAACCCCCCTGCCTCGGTGACCCAGGTGGTGCGCAAGGTGGGCACCGACCGATACCACACCAGTGCTCTGGTCGCGGCCTACGGGGACTCGCAGGGTCTCTCCTATGGCTGGATCGCCGTGGCCACGGGAGAGAACTACCCCGACGCTCTCGTGGTAGGACCGTACCTCGCCAAACGTACCGGCATCCTCCTGCTCACCCACCCCACCACCCTACCCGGCCCCATCAGAACTGAGCTCGAGGTGAACCGCGACTGGATCGGGGCCGTGACCTTCCCCGGGCTGCCGGCCGGGATGGTAACCACAATCACCGGGTTGTTGCGATAAGTCTGATACTGACAGCTGTATCGACGTAGTCTGCCGAGAGAGGGGATGCCTGCAATGGAAAGGGAAGCACCGCGAGAGCGGAGGATCCCAAGAGGCTTTGCCTTCGCGTTCCTTCTAGCGCTGGGGATGCTCCTCGCGTTGTCAGGGGCGGCACCAGCGGCGCTGGAGGTGAGTACGTACGCGGGCACAGCCCAGGTCGCGGGCAGCGCCAACGGCGCCAGGAGCACGGCGCTTTTCTACAGACCCGGCGGCATCGCTATCGATGTGTACGGCAATCAGTACGTCGCAGATCAATGGAACCACGTGATCCGCAAGATCTCTCCCGCTGGGATCGTCAGCACCCTTGCCGGCACGGTAGGCGTGACGGGCTCCGCCGACGGCGTCGGCGGAGCGGCGCTCTTCAACTCGCCCGCGGACGTCGCCATCGACCCGTCCGGTAGGCTGTTCGTAGCCGATACCGGCAACAGCACCATCCGCGTGATCGCCAAGTCCGGAATGGTGACCACATTAGCTGGATCTGCCGGATCCACAGGCCACGTGGACGCCCACGGGGCAGCGGCCCGGTTCTTCCATCCCTCGGGGATCGCTGTGAGCGAGACTGGCGGCGTGCCCACGGTCTACGTCGCCGACCGCCTCAACCACGTGATCCGCAAGATCAATGAGTCCGGTGACGTGACCACGATCGTGGGTGCCCCCGGGTACTACGGTTCCCTCGACGGCGTGGGCAAGAACGCCCACTTCAAGATGCCCTCAGACCTCGTGGTCGACGCGTCCGGCCCTGGCCCCGTTATCTATGTGACCGACACCGGAAACCACACCGTCCGACGCGTCTGGTTCAACGTCGTCACATGGGTGTGGTCGACCGCTACCATCGCCGGAAAGACCGGGACCGCCGGCAGCGACGACGGGAGTCCGGGGCGATTCAACGCGCCGTGGGGTATCGCGCTCGACGGGTCCGACGCACTGTACGTGGGCGACTACGAGAACAACACCATCCGCAAGATAACCCGAATCAAGTTGGGTGGCGGTACCGTCCACCTGGTCTCGACGGTCGCGGGCGCCGCGCCCCTCGCTGGCAGCACGGACGGGCCCGCGGCCGCCGCCCGTTTCGTACACCCTTGGACCGTCGCCGTTCACCCGGCGGGTACCGTCTACGTGGGCGACTACGAGAACCACACCATCCGCCGCATTGCCGAGCCTCCCACCTTCACGCAGTTCGTGGGGCCCGACCGCTACGAAACCGCCATCCTGATATCCAAGAAGGCCTACCCCGGTACGGTGACCAACGTCTTCCTGGTGAAGGGCGACGACTTCCCCGACGCCCTGGCCGCCGCGCCTCTGGCCGCCGCCTACGACGGGCCGGTGATCCTCACGCCTTCCGGCGGGTTGACCCCGGCGGTCAAGGCCGAACTCACACGTCTGAACCCCGGGAAGGTGTTCTTCATCGGTCTCTCCGACTCGCTGAAGCCCGCCATCCTCCAAGCCGTGCCGGGAGTCAAGATCGAGACCATCCGCGGGATCGACCGCTACGACACCGCCACACGTCTCGCCGATGCTCTGGTCGCCAAGGCGGGGACCCCCGCCCGCATCGTGCTGGTGGCGGGGGACAAGTTCCCCGACGCTCTCTCCGTGGCTCCCCTGGCTGGGAACAAGGGTTGGCCGATCCTTCTCACACCGCAGGCGGGGTCCCTACCGAACGTCACCCGGGACAAGATCGTGTCGTTGGGAGTCACGAAAGCCTTGAGGGTGGGAACGTACGTCGACCTGCCGACCGGGGTGGCCGTGGTCTCCAAGGTGGGCACCGACCGCTACCACACCAGCGCCCTCGTAGCCGCCTACGGGGACTCGCAGACCCTCTCCTACGCCCACCTCGCCGTAGCCACGGGGGAGAACTACCCCGACGCGCTCGTGGTGGGGCCCTATCTTGCCAAGGACGGAGGCATCCTCCTGCTCACCCATCCAACTTCGCTACCGACGCCCATCCGGACGGAGCTCACCGTGAACCGAGACTGGGTGAAGCACGTTGACTTCCCGGGGTTGCCGGCGGGGATGATCGCCACCGTCAAGGGGGTGTTGAAGTAGGCGGCCAGGTCGACTCGAGCCGGGCGCAGACCCACGAGCGCCCTCGCTGCCCGTGGGTCGACCTGGCGAAGCCGGACTACGTCGCCTACCACGACTGCGAGTGGGGCGTGCCCGTACACGACGATCGGCTACAGTTCGAGTTCCTCATCCTCGAGGGCGCGCAGGCCGGTCTCAGCTGGTACACGGTCCTGCGCAGACGCGAGAGCTACCGGGCGGCCTTCGACGGCTTCGACCCCGAGAAGGTCGCCCGCTACGATGAGGCCAAGGTCGCCGAGTTGCTCGCAGACCCGGGCATCATCCGCAACCGCGCCAAGGTGGCGGCGGTGGTGAACAACGCCCGGCGGCTCCTCGAGGTCACCGAGGAGCGGGGCAGCTTCGCCGCCTATCTCTGGGATTTCGTGGACGGCCGACCGATCGTCAACGAACTGCGCACGCTCGACGACTATGCGCCAACCTCAGCCGAGTCGGTGACCCTGAGCCGCGACCTCAAACGCCGCGGCTTCACCTTCGTGGGGCCGACCATCGTCTACGCCCACATGCAGGCCACCGGCATGGTCAACGACCACACCCTCGACTGCTTCCGCCGCGGGGAGATCCTCGCCGCGCACTGAGCCGCTTCAGCCCGGAGCAACCGTAGCTACAGGGTCGCCGGCGCGGCTACCGCCGGGGCCCACGCCCCGGAGTCCCTCGGAACGGGCGCAGCGCGACGTGCAGGTCATTGGGCATCGCCTGAGGCCGGATATCCACGAGTGCGGCACGGCGCCGCGCCCGGGTGTCGTCGTACCATTCGGACATGAACCCGGGGGCGCTCACGAACACCGCATAGGAACCCCAGTCGAGCCAACCGAAGCCGGTCACGGCGAACGACCCGTCTCGCAACGTGATCCCCGAGCGCGGTATCGGAGAGGCCACGGTCACCGTAGCGCCCACGATGGGCTCGCCGGTGCGCTCGTTCACCACGTGCCCGTACACGCCGAGCGGGCGCAGGTAGACGTCGGGCATCACGGTCGTGCCCGCACCGAGCGTCACGGTTGTCGCGGCACCTGACGTGTACGCGTCGTCGTACCACTCCATGAAGTGGTCGTCGCTGAAGAAACCTACGGCGTAGTCGCCGGGAGTGAGATTCCGGAATTCGAAGCGACCGTCCGCATACGATACTTCTCCGTCGGGTGTGGGCCCGTCCGCGCCCGCTGAGACCCCAGGTACCGGCAACCCGGTCAGCTCGTCGTAGACGTATCCGACGATCCGCGGCCCGCCGAACTCGAGCGCCGCGTCGATGCCGGTGACAGTGCCCTCTTCGGTGACCGTGATGACGGTGGCGAGGGCCGGGTCGAGCACGTCGTCGTACCATTCGACGATGTAATCGTCGGCGAAGAAGCTGATGATGTAGTCGCCGGGCGTCAGATTGACGAACCATTGAATCATCCGCTGCGCCCCCGGGTAAGACGTACGGGGACACGCCGCGCACCCCGGGCACAGCGATCTGGAGGAGTCGCCGCATAAGCACGCCGCGTCGGCAGCGCCAGCCGCGCCGAATGGCGCGCCTGGCTCGAGGCCGATCACGCCACGTCTCCCGGGATCTGGCTGGCCGTCGGCAAGAAGGGCAACACGGTCACCACCCTCACCTACGACGACGCCGTCGAGGAGGCTCTCTGCTTCGGATGGATCGACAGCACGGTGCGCGCGATGGACGACGCGAGGTTCCGCCAACTCTTCACGCCCCGCAACCCGGGCGGCACGTGGGCACGAACGAACAAGGCGCGGGTGGAACGCCTGCTGGCCGCCGGTCTGATGCGACCCGCCGGGTTGGCCGCGGTGGAGGCGGCCAAGGCGGACGGCTCATGGATGCTCCTCGATGAGGTTGAGGCGCTGCTCGTGCCGGAGGACCTTGCCGCGGCATTGCACGCCCACCCGGCCGCGGAGCGCGGCTTCGACGCTTTGCCCGAGCCACAGAAGAAGCAGGCGCTCTACTGGATACGGTCGGCCAAACGACCGGCCACTCGCGCGAAGCGCGTCTCTGAGACGGTGGAGGCGGCGGCGGAAGGGCACCCACCGCGATAGGGGTGCGGAACCCGGGTCAGCCGCGGGCGGCGGAAGGGGACCGCCGCGATGAGGACAGACGCACACGCTCAGACGCGGGCGGCGACCATCTCCTCGTAGAGGCGGTCGAGTACCAGATAGGCTCTGCGCCACTTCCGGTCTGGGCAGTCGGGACAGCCCGGCAGCCGACACGTGAAGTAGTCGGCGCAGCGACGACACGAGTGGCCGCACCCCACTGGTTCGCCCATCCGCTCTGTACCCGCATCGCTCACGTCGGGCACCTTAGGCTCCGTCACAGAATAAAAGTAGCAATACCGCCCCGGCCGTGCTACGCTTCACCACATGGACGCAGAGGCCGGCATCAAACAGCGATTCGAGCTTCTGCTTCCGTTCCTCGATGAGCGCACTCGCCGCCTGGTGGCCGCGG
>Ga0180009_10000462_pt1 | contig 56873 bp, 62 predicted proteins | sample OS_PC_MetaG_FD_123537 | JGI IMG/M metagenome (GOLD analysis project Ga0180009, IMG submission 123537) | Groundwater microbial communities from the Aspo Hard Rock Laboratory (HRL) deep subsurface site, Sweden - OS_PC_MetaG | ecosystem: Environmental > Aquatic > Deep subsurface > Groundwater... | reverse complement strand
TTAAAGAGAGTATATTTACTTGGATAGTGTTTTATATCTCTATAAAAGTTAATGATTATCCAAATCAATTATTTTGTAATTTACACATAGATTGACTGGTGACAAATGTCTTGAACCTATACACACCTGGTGTTGACGCTTAATTTTATATAACTTGATTAATTTATCTTTTTATGAAAATATTAAAACAGGAAACAGATAAATCCTGCGGTATTGCTTGTTTGAGAAGCATATTTAACCATTATGGATATAATTTTTCTGAGAAAGATATTTGGGATAAGGATGAGTCTTACAAATCAAATGGAAAGGTAATTAGAAACCCTATTTTAACTCTTGGAGTTACTGCTCTTAAATTTGGTTTTGAGGTTAAGTATTTTGGATACAACCCAATCATTATCAATAAAAAAGTAAGCAATTTAAAAAAATCTCTTCAATACAAATCTAAACATTATTTTGATTTTGGCAAGTATTATGTTGATCAGGCCATACAATTTTTAGAATTAGGAGGAGAAATAATAATTAATAAATTAAACATTACAACAATAAAAAAGCTCGTAGATAAAAATAAATTTATTTTAGTTGAAATAAAACCTGCTTTTATAGAGAATAATCTTTCCTTAAGTATGAATCATAAAATTATTGTTACAGGTTATACTAAAAAAGGGTTTAATATTCTTAATCCTGCAGATGGCAAGAAACACTTATGGGATTATGATACTTTTTTATTGGCATTTTATTCGGCAGTTCCTGAACTTTTAGTTATAAAAAAGAAGAATAAAAAGATACTTCCTATCTAGAATTAATTCAACAAAAACAAAAACATATTTAAGTTAAATTTCTTTTTCCTTTATATGACAAAAAAGGTGTTATGGATCACTAGTTATCTCCCAAGATCTTGTGGAATTGCATATTATTCTGATAATTATATTTCTGCAATAAAAGAATATGCCAAAAAGCACAATAAAAATATATCAGTAAAAATAATCTCGCATACAGATGCAAAAAAAGCAGACTACCCTATAATAAACATAAATGAAAGAGATTGGATTGACAAGGTTTTTAAAATAATAAAAAAAGAAAACCCTTCAGTTGTTCACATACAACATGAATACGGGTTATATGAAACCTATTCTGATGAAAACAACACCCTTCTAGAGCTACTTAGACAACTAAAAAAACAAAAAATTCCTGTAGTAATGACTTATCATAGCATATACAAAAAATTAGAGCCACACCATAAAAAATTTGTTTCTGAAAGCCTAAAACTAATAAGTGCAGGAATATTCCATGAAGAATATCAAAAACTAGCACTCAAGGAAAATATTGGAAGAATTCCAAAAAATTTATTTGTTTTACCACACGGATCAACCCCTAAATTAAACCTTAACAAGGAAAAGCTAAAAAAAGAGTTTGGATATAATGAAAGACTTGTTGTTGGAGCTGCAGGAATTGCTGATGAAAGAAAAGGATTTAGAACTCTAATAAGACAATGGCCAAAAGTAGTAAAAAAATTTCCAGATGCACTTCTATCTTTAGAAATAAAACCCCATGTTGCAAAAATAACACGCGATTATATAAATAAAGTAATGGCAAAGATAATGAAAAGCAAAGTAAACAAAAACATAGAGATAATAGTCAAAGATTATGGGGATTTAGAATTTTTACGTAAACTAGCTAGTTTTGATGTATTAGCACTTCCCTATAAATCTGAGTCCCAATCAGGAGTTTTAGCACACGGCTTTGCCTCCCACACTCCAGCAGTTGTGACAGACATTGAAGGCCTAGGTGCAGAAATAAGAAACTCTAAAGCAGGAATTGCTGTGAAAATGAAAGACAGAAAACATCACTTCTATAAGGCCATAATAAAGCTTCTTGGTTCAAAAAAACTCAGGGATAAAATGAGTGAAAACGCAAAGAAATATGTAGATGAAGTTTCTGGCTGGGATATCATTGCAAAAAAGACTTTTGGGATTTATGAGAAGATTCAGAAAGACCAATAAGAAACGAGTAATTACTTGATTATCTATTCTGTTACAATAATAATTAAAAGAGATGCTCTATGTAAAAAAATATGGGGCTTGACAGAATTATTTCAAATATAAAGGCGATGAGAGAGGATGGATTTGTTATTAATCAAGACAATTTAAATTCCCATATTACTCAAAGGTTTCAACATAGTATTGGTGCTAAAAAACTATATGTATTAATGCCTTCCTGGAGAGGAAAATTAAAATATTCGGATAAGTTATCTCAAGAATTAAAGAAGAAAGGAGTTTCATTTTTAACCTATGAATTCCCCATAGGGATATTAAGTTCAGATTATATTTCCACACGAGATTATTTTAGTATTATAAGAGAAAGAGTTAATTCTGATATCTCGCAATTAAAAAAGGAGTATAATTTTACTAATTTTGAAATGGCTGGTGTAAGTTTGGGTTGTGTGAATGCCTCTATGATTATAAATGAAAATCCTATTTTTGAGGATATTTCTTTGATAGTTCCTGGACATTGCTTAGCAGAATCCATGTGGAATGGGTTCAGAACTCAACATTTAAGACAAGAGTTTGAAAATAAAGGGATGACACAAGAACAATTAATTGAAGAGTGGTCAGAACTTGCACCAATGAATAACTTAGATGGTTTTAAAAATTCAAAAGTAAGGGTTTTTCTATCAACTGCTGATGAGATTATCTCTTATCAGTGTGGGAAAAAATTAGTTGAAAAAATGGAGAGTGCGGGAATTAAACCAAAAGTTAAAACTTTTCCCTTGCTTGGACATTATGGAACATCTTATTTATTTTATATATTTCCCGGATTATTTAAAAAATCTTAATCTAATAAACCTTCAACCCTTCAAAATCAAACCTAAAATCAATAACTTTCCTTCCAAAATGTCTTTTTAATTTGCTTTTATCCCCAAAAAATAAAATACTCCCGCCACTTCCACTTCCGCAAATCTTTGCAGCTGTGGCGCCATGATTCAATCCTTCTTTAATAATTTCTTCTGCACCAGGAGGTAAAACTGCCTTATCAATCTGTTTTCTGTTTTCTGTTTCTTCGTTCAAAAGTTCAGAAAATTTATCTAAATCTTTTCTTAATAATGCAGTTTTCATTTCTTTTGCAATTTCTCTAATTCTAATCAAATTTTTAACATGCATGCCTTTTTTTATATTATCAATCATTTTCTTATTTGCACTTGACTCAAAATGTGGAAGTCCAGTATAAACTAAAACCAAATGATCTTCAAGTTCTCTGACAAAACCAGGATTTAGTTTTAAAGGAGTCCTTATAACTTTATCTTTTTTGAATTCTAAGTATTGTATCCCGCCGAAGGCTGCAGCATAATGATCTTGTTTTCCCCCAACAATTCCCATTGCTTGCTCAATATTATAAGCCATATCAGCCAACTCTTTTTTGTCTTTTATTTTATTAATTAAGGCGAGCCACAAAACATTCATTGCCCCACTCGTCCCAAGCCCACTTGACGTAGGAATTTTTCCAGTATATTCTAAATGTGTTTTATGTTGTCTTCTAACAAGTTTTCCCGCAACATATCTATCTATCGCCGCATTTAAAACAGCCCCGCCATATTTATGAGAAAAATAAGCAATATCAGTAGTTCCTCCTGCAAAATCAATTCTTACAGGAACTCGTGCGGATTTAACTATTTTCATTTTTTACTTATCCTTAAAAAATTTGCCAGTCCATAAATAATCTTCATCGTATTTTTTTACAAATTTAATTCCTTCCTTAATATAATCGTCAAAATTCCTCCTTTCTAAAAAAGGCTTTTTCAATTTTATTCTCAATTCATCCAATTGAGGATATGCAGTTCCAGGAAGATAACTTCCCATATAATTTGTATGCCATGGCCAAAATTTCTTCATCTCTTTAGGAAGAGACGTAAGAGTATATGCAGCAATTTCAGACAATGCCCAAATTTGTTTATCATTTAATCCAGAATCTGCATAATGATTCCTAATTATCCCAAAGTAATGATGAAGGATTAACTCATGACCAACAATTCTCAAAACATAATAAGGATTTAATTTCCAAAATAAACTAATCAAATTGGATTTCCCCCAATTAGAAGCGCCAGGGTTAATTGTTGCAATAACACATTCATAATTCTCAAACATCCAAGGATATCCTGTAATCTCTTCAACCAATTTAAAAAATCTATTATTAATAGAATCCCAATTTTTTTGATACTCTTTTCTTGATTTTTCCATCACTCCCTTAGAAACCTTATAGATCTCATCAAAAGAGGCTATTGCTTCATCACTATATCTCTTCATAAGTTTCAAATGCTCAGTAGTAGCACGATCATACTCTTTATTAAAAACAAATTTTAATTTCATCTTACCAATAAACTTGCCCCTAAAAGCCCAGGATGTTCAAGTTTGCTCCAGATAATTGGTGTTTTTTTAGGAAAAATAACATACTTGTAAACTTCTTTTTTAATCATATTTAAAAATTTACTTCCTGCTTCTCTTGCTCCGCCCATTAAAACAACAGCCTCTGGATCTAAAACATTAATTAAACTTCCTATTCCCTGGCCTAAATAACTAGTAAGATTCTCAATAATCTTGATAGATTTAGGATCTCTTGATTTTATGAGATCTTTCAAAATAAAATCCTGCCTATATGTCTGCCAGCATTTTTCAAAAGTTTTTTTATTATCTAAAATGATTGCTCCAAACTCTCCTGCATTACCCTCTCCCTTGTATAAATTACCATTAATTATTATTCCTCCTCCTATCCCTGTCCCTAAAGTAAAAATAATAAAATTCTTTTTCTTGCACCCCAATCTAGCTTCTGAAAGTGCAACACATTTTGCGTCATTCTCAATTTCAACTCTAACCTTAAATTTTTTCTGCAAAAACTTTTTAAGATTAAAATTTCTAAGAGGCAAATTAGGAGGATTTTGTATAACGCCATTCTTTAATGGTCCTGGGCTTCCCATGCCTATTGCTTTTACTTCATTATCAAAAACCTCTGATATAACTTCAACCAAAGTATTCAAAAGCTCGTCTTTTGTTTTTGGAGTTGGTTTTTTCATGTATCTTAAAATCTTCCCCTCACTAACCAAAGCGGCTCTTAGATTAGTTCCTCCTAAATCAACAGCAACAACTTTATTTGCGGCCATAATCATCCCCCAAGCGAACTTCATCTCTCTCACTAAAATTCCCAAAAGAAACCTCAAGAACCTTAAGTTTATTTTTTCCTGCAATTATTCTGTGGGGTTTTTTCCTTGGAATCTTCACAACCTCTCCAGCACTAACCTTTTTTTTCTTGTTTCCCAATTGAACAAACCCATCATCTAAAAAATACCACATTTCTTCACGCTTAAAATGATATTGCAAACTTAACTCTTTATTAGATTTAACCTCAAGAATTTTAACTGTACACTTTTTATTTTTGCAAAACTCTTTAAAATTTCCCCAAGGTCTCACCACTTTTTTCATAATAAGTAAAGTAGAATTTAGCTTAAATAGTTTTTTATAAATACTTTTCAGATTTTTTATACCACTTTTTCCAAGCATCATCCAAGGAAACATTTTCTCTAATAACAAGTTGGATAATCAAGACAATTGCATCAATCAACTTATTTTTTCTAACCTTCTTAGATTTAGAATTTTCATAATTTTTTATCTCTTCTTTTAGCCATTTAATTAACTCTTTCTTAGACGTTTTCTCAAATCCTGCTTTAGACTCAAATTTCTTTATTTCTCTAATTAATTTGTCAAAATTAGTTTTCATCTTACCCCAATAACTCTTTCAATGCTTTTTTTGGATTTCTTGCTTTTGTTATAGCGCTAGAAACTGCAATTCCCTTTGCACCTAGCCTCATTGCAATATCAACATCTTCTTTATTCTTAATTCCTGCCCCAACAATAAAATCATACTTTAAATTTTTTGAAATTTTCTTTATTAAATCTGGTTTTGCTTTTGATACACTAATATTTCCTGCAACTAATTCGGGGGGCTCATAAATTAAATAATCTGGTTTTAAACTCTTAATTTTTTTAGCCTCTTTTAAATTTGAAGCAAAAATAGCTGTTTTTAATTTCAACTTCTTACATCTAGTAACTGTGTTTTTAATAACATCGAAACTTAATTTATGTTCAGAATGATTTAAAAATGCACCTCTTGCTCCAATAGCATATGCTGCCTCAGGAGTAATAAAACCTGTATTTCTTCCAGGTTCACACAAATCAACATGCTGAATAAATACATTAAGCGAGGTCAAAGAATAAATAGAGTGTAAATCTGTTGCCTGCACACCAACAATAATATTTTTATCAAACTTTTCAATTTGCTTAGCTAAACTAACAGCATCTTTTCCAGATTTATATGTTTTAAAATTAATAATTACTATTGGTTTCATCTTTTCCTCTTTAACATTTTTTTATTTTTCCAGTTTAAAATCCATAAAATCCCAATAAAAAAAGCAGGCACATCAATTATCAGCGAAACAGCAAAAGAAACATACCAAGGTTCAACACCTACTCTCACAACCGAAAATATCATGTGAGCTATCCCTGCTAAAATAAAAGTAACTCCTCCAACTAATTCATGTTTCCAAGAAATTACTAATAAAATCAATAAAACAAAACTAGGAATTAAATGCAAGAGCAATGCAAGAGCAATGTTCCAAAATCCAGTATTTCCATCAGAAACATCAAATGCAAATAAGCTGATAAACAAAATAAAAACTATACTTAAAATTCTAGGAGTCCAATACAACCAATTTTTTTTCATCCCCAAATCACCTTTTTTAGTTGTTTTGTTATCTTCATTGGATCTTTTGCCTGCCAAACATTTCTTCCAATAGCCATTCCAGAAAAACCAGCCTTCATATAATTCTTAACCTGCACAATTAATTCTTTTTCATTTTCTTTATGTCCACCAGCACTAACAACCTTAACTTTTCCTGCAGATTTAACTGCCCATTTTAAATCTTTTAAATTTCCAGCAGGCTGAATCTTAACAATATCAGCACCAATCTCTAATGCTACCCGTGTTGCATATGCCATTAACTCTTCTGGTTTTTTATCTTTAATCCCCTCTCCACGAGGATACATCCAAACAATAACAGGAATTCCTCTCTTATGCGCGTCTCTTTCTATTTGTTCGAACTCTTCAAGTATTTTTTCTTCGTGAATACTTCCAATATAAATTGTAAATCCCACTGCCTTTGCTCCAAGTTTGACTGCCTCATCAACAGTTGCAATCTGTGCAGAGATAGGATCTCCTTTAACAAGATTTGTTTTTCCATTTAATTTTAAAATAAGAGGGATTTTACTCTTTTTTATTTCCCCTTGATACTTTTCTGCAATTCCTTTCTGAAAAACAACTCCAGTATACTTACCTCGCTTAGCAATATCAATAATATAATGTGGATCAACATTCTTATCATTAAAATCTGTTGGCCCATGCTCTATTCCTTGATCATATGCTAAAAAAAGAAACTTTCCTTTTTTTGATATTTTTTTTAGGGTCGGGATTTTCATTTTTTTCTAGCCTTAAAAATAATCGTTGGAGGGATAAATTTTAATGCGTTTAATTTATAATCCCAAAGTTTATACCATGGGTCATAAGGATATTTTTTTCTAGAATCTGGTTCTAACATTTCTTCAACAACAAAACCTGCTTTAACTGAAGTATTATATAAGTCAGAAATAGTGTATCGATACATTACAAAAGTTTTTGTTTTATCTGAAAAAGTTTGTGTATACTTCCCTGTTTTAAAATAACTTTTTGTTACTTTCATTTTTTCTTTATCAACTGTCCACCAAAAAGGGTGGTTAAGGCTGAATACAAATAACCCCTTTTTCTTCAAAACCCTATAGACTTCCTTAAAACATTTTAGTAAATCATCAACATATAATAGGGCCCAAGCAGAGAATACAATATCTTGACTTTTTGATTTTATCTGTTTTAAACTCTTAATATCTCCCTGATAAAGTTTAATATTAACTTTATTCTTTTTAGCCAATTCCTTTGCAAATCTCAATTGTTCAACAGATAGATCTATTCCAATTACTTTTGCTCCTTTCTTTACCATAGCAATACCACATTGAGCCCCCCCACATCCAATTTCAAGAATATTCTTTCCTTTGAGATTACCCATTAATTTGTAATAATCTTCGTTTGGACTTCCAGGACCATAGTGAATATCAATAGGAATCTTACACTCTTCTTGATAACTTTTAGAAGTTTGCTCCCACCATTTTTTTATTTCCTTGGTCATTTCTCCTTCAAATTCCTCCTGATTAAATTATTTTTTGCTCCAAAATATCTTAAAACAGATTCTCCCTCGATAAGTCCAAGTTTTAAACTTTGTTCAATAGACTTTCCAACAATTTGGCCTGCAACAAACCCGCTAGCAAAAGCATCTCCTGCTCCTGTTCTTTCAGTAACTTTAATCTTATGAGGAACAATTGAATATTTTTTCTTTCCATCATAAGCATAAACCTTTTTATTTTTATCAGTAACTACAACTACTTTAGGACCTAAACTATTTAAATCAGCCAAAAAATCTTTTCCCAAAAGTTTATTTTTTTTGCAAAGAAGTATTGCCTCCTCTTTATTTAAGATAAGTATCTCAGTAAGCCTCAGAATTAGACCAATATCTACTTTTTTAATTAAATACTCACTTGGGTTAAATGCTACCTTTACTCCTTTTCTTGTCAAATAATCAACAAGTTTTTTCTGGGTTTTAAAACTCTCATTTAATAAAGAAGAAAGATAAATCCATTTTGTATTTATGTCCCTAAAATTAATTTCACTCTCTTCTAACTGATCATTAGCTCCTTTAAAAGTAAGAATTGTTCTATCATGCTCTCTACTATCTAAAATTATTGAATATCCAGTAATTTCTTTTTTATCTATCCTACCTAAAAATTTTATTTTTTCTTTTTCTAAGCACTTTAAAACCTCTCTTCCATCAAGATCATCTCCTAATTTTCCAATATAACCTGTATTAAAACCAAATCTAGCAAAAGCAACTGCAGTATTTGTTCCACCACCTCCAACATCAAATCTTAAATTCTTCAATAAAATCTTGCTTCCAACAGGATAATACATAAAACCTTTTTTTTCTGCTATATCTGTATCTACAAAAACATCAATTACAGCAGAACCAAAAGTTACAACATCGAACATATTTCACCTCACTATTAAAATTAGTAAGATTTATCTAATTAAAAATCTATCCCTCTTAATGAAAAAGAAAAATGTGCTTGTCATTGTAGCGCACCCTGATGATGAAACTCTCTGGATGGGAGGAACTCTTATAAGAAATAAAAAGAAATGGGAAACAAAAATAGTTTGCCTTACAAGAAAAAGCGATCCTGATCGATATCCAAAATTCAAAAAGGTAATGAGTACACTTGGAGTAAAAGGCTACATCTATAACCTAGATGATAAAAACCTTGAAACCCCCCTAAATCAAGATTTAATTCTAAAAATATTAAAAAAGTTTTCAGACAAATATGATTTAATCTTCACGCATAATGTAAACGGAGAATATGGTCACACCAGACACAAAGATACTCATGAAGCAGTAATTCTTGCTCTTAAGAAAAAGATATTCTCTGCTAAAGAAGTTTTTTTCTTTTCTTATCAAAAAATAAATAATGAGTATCAAGGCTATGCAATATATAACTCAAATGCAGATAAACTTATAAAACTAAATCGCGATGAACTATCAATGAAAAGAGACTTGGCAATTAATGTTTATGGTTATGATCGAGGGGGAATAGGATTTGAGGAACTCAGTGCAGGACCAATAGAATCATTTGATAAACTAAAATGAAGTCGAATCAGAAATTCTCATTCATTCGTCTCGCGGAGCGATCCAAATGAAAGCCCTAGTTCTTTTTCCATATCCAGTTGAATCTGACGGAGTAAGTTTGCAAGGAAATGATCTCTATAAAGGACTTTTAGAGGCAGGGGTAAATGCTGTTCCCTGCCACCACCAAGAAAGCATTCAAAAAGAATTCTACTTAAGACACTTTAAACCAGACGTGGCAATTGGAATTGGCTGGTGGGGAAATGTTCCAGAAATAGTAAGAACACCCTTACAATTTGGAATAACTCCGGTTCCGTGGTTTAATGCAGACGGTTGGGTTGCAAATTATCAAAAAGAATTTGATCAATTAAAATTAATGTTTACAACAAGCGAGTGGGTAAGAAGTATCTATAAAAGAGACGGAGTAGATGTGAGTAAAATAATTCCAATGCACATAGGGATAAACACAGATCAGTTTAAGCCAATTAATAACACTGAAATGAATCTCGCAGTTAGAAGAATGTTAGGAGTAAAAGATCATGAAAAAATGATTCTTACAATGGGAGGAGACACAACAAGCAAAGGATCTCAAGAAATGATGCAAGCCCTTGCAAAACTAAATGAAGAATTCAAAGACTGGAAATATGTCTGTAAATCCTGGCCAAGTGAATGCGCAACAGAATGGCATGAAAGAGAAGAAGAACTAGCAAACAAACTAAAAATAAGAGATAAAGTAATATTTCTAGATGATGTATGGTCTCCAGAATTCATGAACAATGTATTAAATGCATGTGATATTTATGCAGCACCATCGAGAATTGAGGGGTTTGGAATGATCCAAGTCGAAGCAATGAGCTGTGGAAAACCAGTAATATCTATTAATAAAGGAGGCCCAGCAGAAACAATAATTCACAACAAAACAGGATTCTTAGCTAATTCTGACCAAGAAATACAGCTTAATGAAGAATGGGCTTATCCTGGAATGGGATTTGCAAGTAAACAAATAATTAAATTTGACTCTCCAAAAACCTTTGCCTATAGGGCAAATATTGATGAATTAAGAAATTACACTCTAAAACTCCTCACAGATGAAGACCTAAGAAAAAAAATGGGAGAAGAAGGCCGTAAGCACGCAGTTGAAACCCTTGACTACAAAATCACTTCAAAAAAGATGCTAGACATAATCAAAGAAAAATTAGATCTTCATTAAATCTTTAAAGTAAACTTGGTTCTTTAATAGATGAAATTCAAGAGATTAAATTCTATAGTTTCTTACTCTGAAAATCCAATATTAACAGGAAAAAAACATAAATTCATGGCTTTGTCTGTAGATAAATCAACAATTAATAATAAAATAAAAACAGGAATAGCGCGCGAGATAACAAAAAGAAAAGGAAATGTTGACATTGCTGGTTATGTAGACAAAAGTAAACTAATTATCTTGGAAAGTAAAGACAATTTAAAATGGAAAAAAATTAAAGATCTTGAGATTAAAGGGATAGAAAAAATAATAAAAAAGTTAAATAAAAAAGATAGATATTTCATAGGTTTAGAAGATCCAGATATAATAAATGATAACAAAAAGATAAAACACCTATACTTCACAATAGCTTTCAAATTAAAAAATAGAATCGGCTTTAAGGTTTACTTAGGCCATGCTCAAGGCAAAACACTAGACAATCTAAAAGCAACAGATCCTGTTCTTGGACCATTAAAAAAAGATATTGATGGATTTAAAGAGTCATGTATAATTAAAACAAAAAATAAAGAAAAACTATTAGGATTAAATGAGATCTTGCTTTTCGGGGGCATGGAAAAGGGGGTTTCAGCAGTTTCTCTCTCGACTATAAACAAATTAGATAAAAATTGGAAACCAGTAAAAATAATTCTAGACCCAAGAGAAATGAAATACCCCTGGATAATGGGCCACGCATCACCTTGTTGCTTACTCCCAATAACACACAAAAATCATTTGGTTGGAATAGTTAATGGAAGAGAAAAAAGTATTAAAAAAAAGAATAAAACATTCTACAAAAAATTTAGGCCAGGTTTATTCTTATTCGACCCAAAAACAAAAGAAATTCCTTGGGTTTCTCCTGAACCATTAATAGAAGATCCAAAAGCAACAACAATAACTTTTGCAAGTGACTTTGTTCCCTTAAATAAAGATCAGGGCCTTTTATATGCACATGTAAATGACTCTTTTATAAGAGCGTATAAAATTAATCTTAAAGAACTAAAAAAACTACTTCCTAAGAAGATTTAGCTAATTGTAATCTACCTGAAACAACATACCCATCAACATCCAAGGCACTAATAGGTGTCTGTCGCCCTATATATATTTCTTCTCCAACAGAACCATTTAAAATAGTATCATACTGATTAAAATCTTTTTGTTTTCTAGTAATATCACAAATTAAATCCACAATTCCACCCCCATAATCATTAGATAATTTTCCATCTATTTTTACTCTGCAATCACTTGAAGCTGTACTTGATGAAGAAACTTCTAATTCTAAATTGCTGCCTTTAATCTCTTGGCCGTAAATAATAATTGCAGATAAAGCTACAGATTTCATAAATTTAAATTCTTGTTCTTGCATAAAATATCTTTAAAAGAATTAATTTTTAAACCTTTTTATTTAAAAATAAGGGTCTTAAAGATATCTTTTTTTCTTATTTTATGAACTGTTGTATAAATATCTCCTGAACCAGAAAACAACAAAATATCTTTTCCATTATTATCTTCAACCATGCCTGTAGGGAAAACAACTTCTTTTCCTTCATAAGAAGTACTTTTAGTTCCCCTTGGAATCATTATTGGATGATGTGATCTAGCAATTAATTTCTCTGGATTTTTTAAATCAAATAAAGCTGCCCAAACAGCATAAACCTCTGACCCAGGTTCAACCTTCAACCCAAAAAACTTTTTAAGCTTAAAAATAAATCCTTTATTCTTAGGGGATGTTATTGCATGAAAAATCAAAAGCCAACCTTTATCTGTTTTTATTGGTGGAGGTCCTGCACCACTTCTACTAAATTCTGTGTGTTTTTCTGAAAGATTAATTCCCTTAAGCTTCCCCCAATACTCCATATCTTTTGAATAAGCAACCCAAATATGTGGCGGAGAAAATCCAAAATTACCTTCTGGCCTATCATAAGCAACATACTCCTCATTGATTTTTTCAGGGAACAATACAGTATCTTTATCTTGCTCTCCAAAAATAATTCCTCTTCTAAACCAAGTTAAACCATCATTTGAAGCTGCCAAATTAGTTGAAATATTTTCATTTCTTGTTAAACCAACATAAGTCATAAAATAATTTTCTCCAATCTTAGTTATTCTAGTATCCTCAACTCCAAGTTCAGCATCCCATTTAAGCCCATAAAAACTAGGGCGTTTATCAATTTTTAAAACCTTAAAACCAGACTCATCTAAAATAACTCTTCTTAAATGTGAAATATAAGTTAATCTCTTTGTTTTATCTTTAAAAGAAAAATCAACATTACTTGACCCATCAACAAGACTTTTTTTAAATTTATCAAGCCTCATATGAAATTTATCTTTTCCAACACATCTAGGAGAATAATAATATTTTGAATCTTCATGTTTTTTTAATTTCTCTATAACTCTAACATAAAGAACAATTTTTCCATTTTTTAATCTAGCTGCACCAGGATTAAGAACCCCTAAAACCCCAAACTTACTTGAACTAGGCTTAATGTCTTCTGGTTTAATTAATACTTTAAACTTTCTAATTCTCACCACTATAAAACTCTCCTTGCTTTTAATGAGTTATATGCCCAGATATATGTTCCTGCACTCCAAGCCTGCAAGTCGCCATAAGTGGCTTTTGTTTCTGGATCAATCCACTCTGGAAATAAATGGCTCCTTAAATTACTCTCTGCTAAGATTTCTAATTCTTTTTTTGCATCTTTAAATAATCCAAGTTTTATCAAAGCTAAACAATAAAAACCCCCAATAAAAGGCCAAATTCCTCCATTAAGATAGTGGTTTGGTGTTGCTTTTGCATCATAATAATAATCTTGCCAGTATTCGCTTCCAGGATCAATAGGAGGACTAATACACCGGGCAGGATAAGGCCTATCAATTCTGTATCTTTTAATATATCTAATTATTGAAAAAGACATTTTTCTATCTGCAAGTTCAAAAACAATAGCTAAAAGGTTTCCTAAAGAATCAAACCAGTCTCCAATCTCTTTATACTTATTATGATTTTTCCACCGATATGCCCAATAAAAGGTCTTGTTCCAAAGCCTATTTTCAGGATCTTTATTTACGGCATTAGATAATTTTTTTAGTCTCTCTTTATCTCCAGCTAAACTCAAAGCAGCATAATAAAGCGCTTGCGTATTAATAGTCACACCATATTTATGAGGAAAAGCATCTTGCCAATCTGTTGTAGGAAGCTGCTCCAAAGTGGTGTCTTCTCCAACATCCCTATAATAAAGCCATCTTAAAGCTTTTTTAATTGCATGTTCATGGCTTTTAAATAAAGTTGCATCATGATATCTTTTTTTGTAAAGGTAATGCCCAATAACAAACCATAAATTTGAGTCAATTGATTTAAAATCAGCTTGTCTTTGTTTTTTAGATAGATTAAGAACTGCATTTGGAATCTGTCCTAGTTGACTCTGATATTTTTTTAAAACTTCCAAGCTCTTTTTCCACTGTTCTTTAAATAAAGGATTATTTTCTGTACTTGCACCAATTAAGGTAATATTACTATCTCTAGACCAAATACCTCGATAACCATTAGCCCCTCCAGAAGCATAAAGCCCATATTTTGTAGAGCACTGATTAACTACTTCAATTGCTTTTTCATAAGCCTCATCAATTCTCTCTCTTTTTTTATTTTTCTTAAAAAACATCATTTTGTTTTTATTTCATCTGAAAGAGGAGTCTCTCCCATGGGAACTTTATTTTTATATATTAGCGCTAGATAAAAACCCAAAAAATAAGCTAGATAAAAAGCCAAGAAAATTCTTTCTTCTCTAGGATAAACCTCATATCCAAAATAAAAAAAACTATTCAAATGCTTTTTAAAATACTCTAATTGAAATTTAAATTTTTTAATTTCTGAATTATCAACAAACAAAACAGGGAAAAACTTGCTAGAGGGCAGTGCTTCTAATTCATTATGAAATAATTCAGTGATCTTATTTGCATGACAGACAATTTTATCATCTTCTGACAAAGAACTCATAAATCTATAAGCAACAGGATAAAAATACTCGGTAGAATAAAAAAGAGGGATTTTATCTTTAATTGCCAAAGATAAATTTTTTGCTTCTTTTTCTATAAGCATTTCATTGGCTTCAAGCGATTTTAAAATTCTTTTAATTAATAAATCTCTTTTTTTTATAATTCCTGATTTTTGCAAGCACTTTAAAACAGGAAAAAAACATTCAGAAAAAGTAAATCTTGGATGAAGTCCAACAGGAACCTCAATTAATGGCAATCTTCTTTTTTTTGCTGTTTGCATTAACTCTCCTCCAGAAGTTAAAACTAAAATGTTTTTTGTTTTTAAATTATCTAAAATATTTAATATTTCTTTAGTATTTCCAGAATAACTTAAAAGAATAACTAGCTCATCTTTATCTGCAATAAAGGGCCTTTGATAAACTTCAACTCTAATTTCTTCTCTTAACATTTCTTTTAAAAGTAAAGCTGCATTATAGTTTGCTCCCATTCCAGAAACAACAATTCTTTTTATTTTTGAGTCTAACTTAGGAACTTCTATGTCTTCCCAAGAATGTTTTATTGTATCTGGAAATCCCTTAATTAAACCATAAATTCCTCTCATTTTTTATTTTTTTCCTCTTTTTTTAATATTTCAATTCCTGGCAATTTATCCCCTGCAACAAAATCTAATAATGCCCCACCAGATAAACTAAGATGATTAAATTTGTTTTTATTTATTTTGGATTTTACTATAGCATCGCTTAAATGTCCTCCTCCAATTAAACTAAATGCTTTACTATTAGAAATTGCTTTTAAAACTTCAAAAGTTCCTTTTTCAAACCCTCTAGAAGAAAAATCTCCTACCGGCCCCTTCATATAAATTGCTTTTGCTTTTTTTATTTCTTTTATAAAAATCTTTCTTGTTTTAGGTCCAACATCAAAAATTTTATATTTACTTGGAAAATCATTTAAGTCTAAATCTTTTCTTTTGCCATTTACTTTAACTCCAAAATCAATAGGTAAAATAACATTTTTTAATTTAGAACTTAACTTCTTTAAAGTTCCTTTATAGTCTTGAACTGTTTTTTCTAAATATTTATTTTGAACTCCTAAATTTTTTCCTTTAGAAATTAAACACATTTGTGCAAAAAGCCCACAAGCAATAACTTTGTTCTTTCCTAAAAGCCTTAAATTATCTTCTGGTTTTGCACCGCCCAGAATATAAAGAGACTTATTCAAATGAAGCTTTTCCAAGGCATTTAATTCTTTTTCTACCAAAGGGCCAGCACATGCTTTCATGTACTTGGGCAAAGTTACTATTGAAGCATTTTTTCTATGACAAACAGAAAAAGCATCATTCACATAAATATCACACCACTTAGACAAATTCTCAACCAGTTTATTTTTTTTATCCTCTTCCTCTTCTTTATAAAATCTTAAATTTTCCAATAAAATTGCTTGCCCGGGTTTTAAACTAGAAATTGTTTTTTTTGCTTTTTCTCCAAACAAATCTTCAACAAATCCAACAGGAGTATGTTTACTAAGAAGCTTTGCATGAGATTTTAAAGACAAACAATCTTCTTTTCCAGGCCTTCCCTGGTGAGCAATTACAACAACTTTTGCTTTTTTCTTTTTTAATAATTTAATTGTCTCAGAAGCCTCTTTAATTCTTTCTCCACCTAAAACTTTTCCATTAACCACATTAGAATTTAAATCTGCTCTTAAGAGAACTACTTTATTCTTTACATTAAAACTAGAGAGGGTTTTCATTTTTTACTTTTATTAGTTTTATCAAATCTATTAATATAATCAAAAGCAGCTAAAGCTGCTTTGCACCCTTCACCTGCAGCTACAACAATTTGTTTTGCTGGAACATCTGTAACATCTCCTGCTGCAAAAACCCCATTAACACTAGTCCTATTTTCATCATGGGTTTGTGTGCTTCTAAAGAGCATAATCTCCCCCCACCTATTTTTCTGAACATCTGTAAAATCTGTCTTAGACAAAAGCCCAACCTCTATAAAAACACTCTCAACATCTAAAACACTTTCCTTTCCCTCTTTTTCATATTTTAAACCTTTAACAAATTTGTCTCCAATTATTTCCTTAATCTTTGCATTTGTAATAACAGTTATTTTTTTATTTTGTAAAACCTTATCCCTAAGATAGGCCTCTCCTCCAAGTTTAGGCAGTGCCTCCAAAAGATAAATTTTGACTGCATACTTAGATAAAAATAAACAGGCATCTAGCCCAGAATTTCCTCCTCCAGCAACAGCAACAATCTTTTCTTTGTAAAGAGGGGCATCACAAGTTGCACAATAATTAACTCCTTTGCCTAAAAACTCTTCTTCTCCAGGAACATTTAATTTTCTTGGGCTCTTTCCTGAACAAATTATAATGGCTTTTCCCCCATAAATATTCTTTTTAGTTTTAACAAAACATAAAACTCCTTTTTTACCAATCTTAGAAACTTCTTCTTGCTTAACCTTGATTCCATAAATTGCCATATGATCTTGAAATTGCTTTACTAATTCCACTCCACTAGCATGGGTTGTTCCAGGATAATTTTCTACATTCGAACTCCAAGACATCTGACCTCCAACATCTAAACTAATTAAAAGAAAATTAATTTTTCTTCTGGCTGCATAAATTGCTGCAGTCATTCCTGCAGGTCCTGCCCCAACAATAATTAAATCATAAATCATTTTTTCCACCTCTAGTTTAATAATTAAAAATGGCTTAAGAGTTTAATAAATGTTTCGGGTTAAGATAACAAATAAACAGTAATTATTTCTATTCCTACTACCAAACGTATTTTTTATAGAAATAAATAAGAGAAAGAAAAAGGTAAAGGATTAAAAAAATTATGATCCCTCTAGCTATTAAATAATAAGGATGTAAAAATTCAAAAGCAGGAATAATTAAAAAAAGACAAAAAATAGAAGGAAATACAATAATCCAAAATCTCCATGAATTAAGAGTATATAACCCCATACTATAGAATAGAGAAGTTAATGCCAAATACATATCATTAAAAAAACCATATCTAGGGTGTATTACAATAGATATTTTTCTTTCTATAGGATCAAAATATTTTCCTTGAACCTTGTATTTTTCAAAACAGGTTTTATGAAATATTCTAAAAAAAAGACTTTCATATCCTAAACTTCCAACAGCTAGATCTTCCTTTTTTATTATTCTCTTATCACAAGCATAACAAAAAGAATTTTTATTCATTTATTACCTCAAATACTTCATCACATCAACCATTCTACTGCTATATCCATATTCGTTATCATACCAAGATAAAACCTTAACTAAATTTCCCATAACCTGGGTAGATAATCCATCAACAATTGATGAATGTGAATTTGCAATTATATCACTAGAAACAATCTCATCTTCCGTATAAGCTAAAACTCCTTTAAGCTCTCCCTTGGATGCTTTTTTTAAGGCCAGATTTATTTCTTCTTTTGTAACTTGCTGATGCAATTCAGCAACAAAATCAACAATAGAACCCACAACAACAGGCACTCTAATTGAAAGGCCGTCCATTCTTCCTTCAAGCTCTGGAATAACCTTTGAAGTTGCTTCAGTTGCCCCAGTAGTCGTGGGGATAATATTTACTGCTGCAGCTCTTCCTCTCCTTAATTTTTTATCAGGTAAATCAACAAGTTTTTGACTAGAAGTATATCCATGGATAGTAGTCATAAATGCTCTTAAAATTCCAAAATTATCATTTAAAACCTTTGCAACAGGAGCAAGACAATTAGTAGTACAGCTTGCAACAGAAATAATTTTATCATGCTTCTTAATATCTTTATGATTAACTCCATAAACAACAGTTATATCTGGGTCTTTACTTGGTGCAGATATTAAAACCCTTTTAGCTCCTGCTTTTAAATGTAAAGATGCCTTATCATACTCTTTAAATCTTCCAGTAGATTCAATAACGTAATTAACTTTTAATTTGCCCCAAGGCAATTTACTAGGATCAGCCTCAGCAAAAACCATAATCTTTTTTCCATTAACTATAATAGAATTTTTTCCAGCTTCAACACTTCCTTTAAAACGACCATAAACAGAATCATATTTCAAAAGATAAACTAAAGTAAGAATATCAATTAAATCATTTATTGCTACAAACTTTATCCCTTTTTCTAAACCAATCTTAAAAACAAGCCTTCCAATCCTTCCAAAACCATTTATTGCTACATTCATCTAAATCACCTCTTATTAAAGAAAAGTTATATTATTTAATAAAGCTTTTGATTAAGAAAAGAAGATTTTATAAGCAAAATCCACTAAAAAAGGATATGAAGAAAATAATCATTTTTGATTTTGATGGAGTAATTGCAGATTCTTTAGAAACATGCGCCAAGTATTCTCTTAAAGCATTAGCAAAAAACAAAGTAACTCAAATAACAAAAAAAGCAGAATATCTGGAATGTTTTGACTCAAATTTTTTTCAAGGCCTAATAGAAAAAGGAGTCTCAAAAGAAAAAATACCTTCAATAACAAAAGATTTCAATGAAGACTATATTGCCCATGCAAAAGAAATAGGATTCTTCAATAACATAATTGAAACCATAAAAAAACTAAAAGAAAAATTTCCATTATTCATTGTATCTGCAACAGCAACAAAAACAATACAAAGTATTTTAGGAGAAAACAAAAACCTTTTCAGAGAGATAATTGGCGGGGACAAAGAAACAAGCAAAGTTAAAAGAATCCAATCAATAATTAAAAAATTCCCAGAAGAAGAATATTTCTACATCGGTGATACTCTTGGGGACATAATTGAAGGAAAAGAAGCCGGCGCAAAAACAGTTGCCGTGGGCTGGGGTTGGCATCACTTAGAAAAACTAAAAACAGCACACCCAGATTACACTGTAAAAAAGCCTGAAGATTTATTAAAACTATTCTAATTCATCCCGAATATTACTTCCATGAACAATAACAACATCAGATATCATTCCAAATAAATCCCGGGTTTTCCTGGCTTTGTATTCTTTGATTTATTTGTAGGATCATATTTATCTTTATCATTAACAGCAAAAACTCTAATTTCTTTTCCAACTCTTTTGCTTATCTCTGTTTCATCATAAAACTCTTTTTCATGAGTAAACACATAAACAAAAACCTTATTTTTTTTCTCTCCACGAGTTTCAATTATCTTAACAATATTCAAGATATCACTAACAATTTTATCCATAGCTTGATCTTGTTTTTCAAACTTAGAATCAATTTTCTTTTCATCTAGCTTTGGCCACTCTGCTTTACTAATAAAACCACTATTGCCTAACTTACTCCAAAGTTCTTCTGTTAAATAAGGGCAATAAACATGGAGTAATTTCAAAAAATCCTTGGCTGTTTCTTTATCTATTCTTTTATCTTGAAAACTCTGAAAAAGCTGCCTTATTTTAATAATAGCAAGATTATGTTTAAATCTCTCAATATCTTCTGTAACCTCTTTAATTGTTTTATTAAGATTGCTTTCTACTCTTGTGCCAGATTTTCCAAATTTTAATAGAGAAAAATAATCATAAACACTATTCAAAAATTTGTGGCTTCCAACAACTATTTTTTCATCCCAATTTGTGTCTTTATCAGGAGATGCCAAAGATACAAGAGCGAGCCTTAATGTATCTGCACCATATTTTTTAATCATATCAAAAGGTTCAACAATATTTCCTCTTGACTTAGACATTTTTTCTCCATCAGCACCATGTACAATTCCCTGGGTAAAATATCTTAAAGCAGGTTCATCAAAATTCAAAAGTCCAAGATCTCGTAAAAACTTAGTATAAAATCTTACATAAATTAAATGCATTGTAATATGCTCTGGCCCACCAATATACTGATCAACTGGGCACCAGTAATCTGTCTTTTTACTATCAAATATTTTATTTTTATTTTTTGGATCTGTATATCTTAAAAAATACCATGATGAATTAACAAAAGTATCCATTGTATCTGTTTCTCTTTTTGCCTTGCCATTACATCTTGGACATTTTGTATTTATCCACTGCTTTGCTGTTTCTAAAGGATTTCCTTTTCCAAATTTAACATTAACTGGAAGCTTAACAGGCAAATCTTTTTCAGATAAAGAAACAATTCCACACTTATCACAATAAACAATAGGTATTGGGGTTCCCCAGTATCTCTGTCTAGAAATAAGCCAGTCTCTTAACTTATATTGAACAACTTTTTTCCCAAGTTTTAATTTAACTAAATGCTCTGTAATTTTTTCTTTAGCAACATTATTTTTCAAACCATTAAACTTATCTGAATTAATCAAATGTCCTTCTCCAGAATGAACAATTAAATCAGTATAAAAATTATTTTCAGCAAGCCATTTCCAAACGCAAGATTTATTCCACTTCTCCCCTACAAATTCTGCAGCCAATTTATCAATTTTTTCTTCTGTTTGTTCATTTAAAATAAATATTTCTGTTTTACCACCTTTATATTTAAATAAAAAAACAATTTCATCAGCAAGATATTCATTCCAAAAACCATTATCAAGTTTATTAATTATTAATTTTTCATATTCTTTTAATTTATTCTTAGGGATAATTATCTTTCTATCTCCATCACTCATTTTTTCAACTATTTTTATACCTAATTTTATTAAATCATTATCATTAATTTTTGAAGCTCCCATAAGATAACTCTTCACAGGAGCATCTTCTTTTCTGACAACTTGTTTAATTGCTAATTTATATTTTTTAGCAAATTCAAAATCTCTTTGGTCATGTGCAGGAACTGCCATAACCATCCCAGATCCATAATCAGCTAAAACAAAATTTCCTGCATAAATTGGAACTTGTTCTTTTGTCAGAGGATTTATTGCATAGCTTCCAGTAAAAACTCCTTCTTTTTCTAAATCTTCTAGTTCTTTTTCACTCATTTGGCTTTCCTTAGACGAATTAGCTAAAGCCGAGGGCTTTTGACTAACAGATTTTATTTTCTTTAAGAATATCTCAACTTCTGATTTTTGCTTTTCTGTGACAAGATCAAAAAGTTTAGGATGCTGTGCACTAACAACCATAAATGTAACTCCATAAATTGTATCTGGTCGTGTTGTAAATATAGACCATTTTTCATTATTTATTTCAAATAAAATTTCTGTCCCATGACTCTTTCCAATCCAATTTCTCTGAAGTTTTTTTGCATTTTCAGGCCAGTCTAGTTTATCTAACCCGCTAAGCAATTCTTCAACATAATTAGTAATCTTAAAATACCACTGCTCTAAATGTTTAATTTCTACTTTATTATCTTCATGTCTCCAGCACTTGCCGTTTATCACCTGTTCATTAGCTAAAACTGTTTTACATTTACTGCACCAATTAACAGAAGATTTTTTTCTGTAAGCCAATCCTTTTTCAAACATTTTAAGAAAGATCCACTGATCCCACCTATAAAAGTCTGGGTCGCTTGTTTTAAACCATCTGCTCCAATCATAACTCCAACCCATTGCTTTTTGCTGCTTCATAAAATTAACAACAGATTTTTCGGTATATATTGAAGGAGCAACTCTTTTTTTTATTGCTGCGTTTTCTGCAGGAAGTCCCAAAGAATCATAACCAATAGGATAAAGAACATTAAATCCTTGCATTCTTTTAAATCTAGCAAAAATATCTCCTAAACTAAAAACAAAAGCATGCCCTATGTGAAGCCCTTCTCCTGAAGGATATGGAAACATATCTAAGCAATAAAACTTTTTCTTCTTGGGTTCTTCTTTAGCAACAAAAACCTTTGCTGTTTCCCATTTTTTAGCCCATTTTTTTTCTATTGCACCAAAGTTGTATTCCATAACCATAAGAACTCTTAGATGTTTAAAAATTCTTTTAAAATAAACCCATTACAAAAACTTCACAAATTTGTTCTTTTTGTCAACAAGTATATTTTTAGCAGATATTGGCTTGTCTGTAAGCTCAAAACCCATGATTATTATTTCTTCTCCCTTTTTAATCAAATGCGAAGAAGCCCCATTCATGCAAATTACCCCGCTTCCTCTTTCCCCATTAATAACATAAGTTTCAAGACGCGCACCAGAACTATTACTCACAACTAAAACTTTTTCACCTGACCAAAGTCCAACTTTTTCAATTAATCCTTCATCTATGGTAATACTCCCTAAATAATTTAAATTAGCTTCAGTTACTATTGCCTTATGAATCTTTGATCTTAAAACCCATCTCATCTTAATTTACTTTTACAAATATCAGGAACTTTTAAAATTATCTTTTATAGATCCTTCCTCTTTTATCAAAAACCCTAATCCATAAAATCTTATTATTTTTATCCATATCAACTAATGCTCGAAAATCACCAATTCTTATCTTAGAATAATCTTGACCTTCATAGTGCTCTAAATATCGAAAAGGATTGTCTTTAATCTGATCAAACTTATTAATTATCCTATTAATCTCTTTTTCACTTAGGCCAAAAAGAAATTTTTCAGCCTTTTTATCAAACTTGCCTTCATAACTCATTTTTATGAGCAATTTTTTCTTTTATCTCTTCTAAAGAAACATAATCTTCTTCAGAACACTTTCTGGCTTCTGCTAATGAATCCTTTGCCCAATCAGTTAGCTCTCCTTCTGAAAGCAAGATATTTTTGATTAGTTCAAGTTCTTTTCTAAGCTGTAATATGTTTTGATTGATTTCTTTGATATCTGTTTCCATAATATTCCGATAACTTAGAGATTTAAATAATTTCCTATTGGGTTTCAGAAAGTTTATATATGAATTTCTCTTCTTTAAAACATGGAAAAAATAAAAGCCTATCTTATTGGAGAGATAATCTCTTCTAATGATAGCGAAGCTCATTCTTTATATGAAAAAAGCAGTTTTGGAGAACCTAAACAAGGAAAAGTTAATTATATGGCTTCAGAAGCAATCTATTTAGTTGAAAAACAAAAAATTGAAGTAATGCAAAATAAAAAAATTCTCTCTCTTAAAGAGCTAATGCACAAGTTAAAAAATATAGATAAAAAAATACAATTAAAATATCCGGTTTATAGGGACTTAAGAGAAAGAGGTTATATTGTCAAAACCGCACTAAAGTTTGGAGCTGACTTTAGGGTTTATCCAAAAGGAAAACGTCCAGGAACAGACCATGCAAAATGGGTAGTTTTCTGCGAACATGAAACAGGAAAAAACTCCTGGCAAGAATTCGCAGCTAAAAACCGTGTAGCTCATTCTACAAAAAAGAACCTATTAATTGCAATTCTTGATGAAGAAGAAGATGTTTCTTACTATGAAATAAGCTGGATTAAACCATAAAAATAATTTCAACAAATTTATCCCTAATAATTGTAGTAATAATACTAATGGTTGTTTTTTCAATTTTATTTTATAAAAAACATAAAGAAATAATTTCCTACATAAAAAGTAAATATCCCAACGAAAAACCAGCAGCCCCCATAATAAAATTAATCACTGAAAATAAAATTCCAACATCTGGAATTTTATGGACCCCCTGGAATTCAAAAGAAAGTTATGGAATAACAAAAGAGAGATTAAAAAAAGATAAAAAATTACGCTCGGGGTATAATTACTGGGAACTCTATTGGGCTTTATCAATAGTTCTTATACTAATATTGATAGGAATAATCTCTACGTGAAAAATTCAGTAAAAACCAAAACCTTTAAATAAGTGAGCTCACTTATTTTCTTATGACAAATATAACCTTATCCATAGAAGATGAAGTATACAAAAAAATGAAAGAATTCTCTGAAATAAAATGGAGTGAGTTTGTAAGAAAATGCATTATCCAAAGAATTAAGGAAATTGAAAGCATAAATTCAAACATATATGCTGACCAAGAACTCCTAGCCAAGGATTGGTTAAGTAAAGAGGATAATGAAGCATGGAAAGATTTGTAAAAGGAGACATTGTAGTAACTCCATTTCCCTTTTCTGACTTAACCTCTAGTATAAAAAGACCTGCACTAGTAATAGCAAATTTAAAAGGAGAGGATATAATCCTCTGTCAAATAACAACAAAACAAAGACAAGAGCCACACATAATAAGTTTAAACAAAAAAGATTTTGAAACTGGAAATTTAAGTATTGATAGTTTTATTAGAATTTCAAGGCTATTTACTCTTCGCAAATCATTAATATTGTACAAGATAGGAAGATTAAATAAAAAAAAGATAACTGAAATCGAAGATAAAATCTGTAAGCTAATAAAAAACAATTCTACACCATAAAAATCTTTATAACTCCTAGAAATATAGATGAATTATGCCAGCCCAAGATACAACACAATTAAAAGAGAAAATCATTACCCACCTAAGATTAAGAGGGCCAAATCTTCCCGTACCAATTGCAAAAGAAATAGGGCAAAGTACTCTTTTTACCAGCGCATTTCTTTCAGAATTATATGCTGAAAAAAGAATAAAGATAAGTAATATGAAAATTGGAAGTTCTCCAGCATACTATCTTCCACATCAAACCCCAATGCTAGAAAAATTTTCTGAACACTTAAAGAGTAAAGAAAAAGATGCTTATCTCTTGTTAAGAGGAAAAAAATTCCTAATTGATAGAAATCAAGAACCAGCAATCAGAGTAGCACTCAGAGCAATAAAAGATTTTGCAATACCTTTTGAAAAAGATAAAGAACTTATCTGGAGATACTTAACAATCCCTCAAGAAGAATTTGAACAAGTTAAACTTCCAGAACAAAAAAAAGAAGAACCCAAAATTATAATTCCAGAGCAAAAACAACCAGAAAAAAATAAACAAGAAACTGAAGAAATTCTAAAAAAGCAAATACAACCTAAAGAAACTGAAAAGCAATTAGAAATATTTGACAAACCAAAAAAAGAGAAAAAAGCAGGAAAAAAACAAAAATCAAAGCAGAAAAAACAAGAAAAACCAGTAAAAAAGAAAATCCAATCATCAAACAAAAATGACAAGTTCTTTAATAGTGTAAAAGAGACTCTTAACTCTAAGGGGATTGATATTACAGACATTATTGGATTCAATAAATCAAACTTAATCTTAAAAATTAATGAAAAATCACAAGAAAAACTACTTATTGCCTATAATAAAAAAAGAATAGATGAAAAAGACATAATAAATGCCCACAAAAAAGCAATAGAATTTAACCTCCCGTATACTATCTTTAGTCTTGGAGAGCCAAATAAAAAAATACTTGGGGTAATAGATGCAATCAAATCTCTTTCTTCTATAGAACAAATTAAATAAAAACCTTTAAAAACGCAAATCCCTCACTTTTTAATATGGGAAAGGTAAAATCAAAAATGATTAGAAGAGCAACAAGTGAGCTCAAAGAACAAGGAATAAAATTCTCTGTAGAATTCGATAGAAATAAAAAAATACTAGGAAGCACAATGCCTAGTAAAAAATTAAGAAATAGACTTGCAGGATTTATTGCTAGAGTTGAAAAACAAGAAAAGAAAAACGCACTAAAAATTAACCAGCTTTAACCTTTTTAGAAATCTTATCTATTTTTTTATCTAATCTTTTAATATCCTCTTGAATTTTTCCGAGTATCTTTGCTCTTTTCATATTTACAATTAAAGAGATTATATTAAAAATTAGCCATAATACAATTATAAACCTAAAGCCTGAAGCCAGGTTGCTAATTTTCCCACTTCTAAGGCTAAAGAAGGAATTAAATCTGAAGAAGCATTAATTAATTCTTCTGCACCCATAAAAACTCCAAGAAAAGAATCTTTTTAAACCCTAACTCTCTTCTTAACTTGACGCTGTAGCTCAGAGTTTAGAGCGCGGCTCTCATGAAGGTTTACTTGCAAAGCTTCATTCACAAAATCTTCTTTTTAGAAGATTTTAGTGTTGAGTTTAATATTCAGTTATAATCTTGAGCCAGGCCGAGGTCGGGGGTTAAATTCCCCTCAGCGTCATGAGCATTTTCTTTGAAAATGCTAATTGACAAAATTGTTTTACAATTTCAGTCTTTTGAAGTAATTTACTTTATTAAAACAAATTTTAAGATATTAGATTTATTCTTAAGAAACATAAGAGCAACCAATCTATGAAACCCGTCAACTAGAAATAATTTACTTTCTTGTTTATCCGCTCCAAAATAAGACAAATCAAAAAAGAAGGGTCTCCCTTGAGAGAGAAAAATTGTGCTTCGCTTTTTCTGCTCTAATAAATTTTTTTGCTTATTGATTCTCTCCCAACAAACAAGATACTTTTTAGGGTATTTTTCATCTTTCACAATCTTCAAAAAAACCTGTTTTAAATTTAAACCAGCAAATTTCCTCAAAACCATTCCTTTAAAATTAAAGTAATAATTACAATTGCAAAGAAAATGATTTACCATAATAATTTCTTCAATCTCTTTTTTAGTTAGATTAACCAAATAGCCAGACTTCTTTTTTCTAATAACTCTTTTAATCTGTTTATAATCTGGACCTTTGATCCTATTATTTTCTTCTAAATAAATTTTTAGAATCTCGCGAGATGAAAGGTTTTTTAGAATCTTCATGAAATAATATATTACCCAATATTTAAAAGCATTTTGAAAATCACCTCTTCTTTTTAAGAAGCTCTTCTGTCTCTTTCTTCTTAATATCTAAATTCCAACATCTAAACTTATCTCCCTCACGCCTAGGAATAATATGAAAATGAACATGAGGAACCAACTGCCCTCCGATCTTTTTTCCATTATTAATTATATTAAATCCGCCACACTTATATTTATCAATTAATTTTAAAGTTGTCTTTTTAATTGCATCCATTAATTCTACTCCAAGAGTATTTGGCAAATCCAATGCTGTCTCAAAATGCTTTTTAGAAATAACTAATGCGTGACCCTCAACCTCTGGCCCATGATCATAAATACTAAAGAAATTATCATTTTCATAAATTCTCTCTGCCTTAATTTCCCCTAAAGCAATTTTACAAAAAACACAATCATTCATAAATAAAAAAAAGAAACAGAATTTAAAAAACTTGTTAAAAATAAACAAATTAACTAAGAAATCTTATCTTTTCTTTTTTTTCTTTGCTACCTTTTTTTTCTTCTTAGCTGCCATGGATAAACGACCTCTTTTAATTAATATTTTTAAGTAATCAAAGTTTAAAAAAGCTACGTAAGTTAGATATATTTTTATTTTATGAGCTTTCCAGCCTTCAAAAAGCTAATTTCACCGAGAATTAATTTTCTTAAGATCTCTCTTAAGTTCTTAATTTTAACTCTAATCTGTTTTGTTGTATCTCTATTTCTTATAGTAACATCTTTGCCGTCGATAGATTTCTCATCAATAGTAATACAATAAGGGGTTCCAATCTCATCATTTCTTGCATATCTACGGCCAATACTTCCAGATTTGTCATAACTAATATTCCATTCTTCTCTTAAATCTTTAATTATGTCCTGCGCCATATTTTCATATTCTGGTTTTTTAATAATTGGAAAAACTGCAGCCTTAATAGGAGCTAATTTTGGGTTTAATCTTAAAACACTCTCTCCTTTTTTATTTTTAGAATAGGCTTTCGACAATAAAGCTAAAAAAACTCTTTCAATACCAAAAGTTGGTTCAATTACTCTAGGAACAACTTTTTTTCCAGAAGCTTCATCAAAAATTTCCATTGTTTGTTTACTCTCCTTTTCATGTTGTTTCAAGTCATACTGTCCTCTATGAGCATTTCCTGCAATCTCTCTACTACCAAAACTATACTCATAATCAATATCAAAAGTTGCAGAAGAATAATGACTCAACTCTTCCTTGGTGTGCTCCCTGATTTTTATCTCTTCCAAACCCAAACTCTTAAACCACATAATCTGTTCTGCCAACCAATAAGCATGCCATTCTCCAAGTCTTTTTTCATCTAACATTTTTTTAATACTAGTATTGGACAACTCTTCTTTTTCTGATTTTTGTGTTTCTGCATCTAATAATTTTAATTTTAAATTAAAATGTTTCATACTCAATAAATCACACTTATCTTCATCTGGTCTGATAAAAAACTCAATTTCTGCTATATGAAATTCTCTAGACCTAAATAAAAAATCTCTAGGAGCAATTTCATTTCTAAAACATCTTCCAACTTGTGCAATCCCAAAAGGTAAATGTATTCTTGAAGTCTGAGATATTAATTTAAAATTAGTAAACATTGACTGGGCTGTTTCTCCTCTAAGATAAGCATCTTCTGTGTCTGATACCCCAACATTTGTCTTAAACATAAGGTTAAATTTTCCTTGAGGTTCATATTCTCCACCACATTCACACTTAACCTTTCCTAATTCATTCTCATCAAGCTTTGAAGTCTTTCCACACTTTTTACATTTAACAAAAATATCTGTAAAATTATCTATATGTCCTGAAGCTTTCCAGACTCTAGGGTGGGAAATAACACTTGCCTCAATACCAACTATATTTTCTTTTTGATAAACAAAAAAATCCCACCAAGATTTTTTAATATTATTAAACAATTCAACACCTAAAGGGCCAAAATCCCAAAATCCAGCAAACCCTCCATAAATATCGGAACTCCTAAAAACAAAGCCTTTTGATTTACAAAAATTTGCTAAATCTTCAACAGAAATATTTTGATGCACTAATTCTTGCTCTGTTTCTTGTTTTTCAGTACTCATATGCTGAATTAATTGTGCTGCCTTTTTAACTGCTTCGGCCTTATCCTTACCTAAATATCCTAAATTCTTACTAATGACCTTGCCATTTTTTCTAACACTCTCTCTTAAATAATAATACTCTTTGCCATAAACTTTTTGCTTAACTATATAAGTCATCTTTTACTAACTACAAATAACTATTTAAATCTTTTTACTAACTACTTAGAATTCTTTGATTTTTTGTGCTTTTTTTGTACAGATTGCTCTTTTTTCAAGCTATGCAATTTTACTGCCTTTTTACTCTCTTTAATCATATTCAAAGCATTCGCCTCAATTGCTTTTCTACGAGATCTAATTTTTCTAACAACAAAAAAACAGAAAACCAAAAACAAGATAACTAAAAATATACTGACAAAATTATCCGTATCTCCTAATCTATCAAAAATACTAAAACCACTAATTGATCTTCCAAGCATAATATTTTCCTGCACAAATCCTGAATAAGTTTCTGAATTTACATTAATAAGAAGCCCCAACTGCCCTTCTAAATTCTGGGGTATTGATAAAAAAGATAAAAAATTCTCTTTTGATCCTGCCTTAACAAATCTTTTCTCACTAAGTTCAGCTACTTTCTTTTTATCTGAATCAAATAATAAAAATTCTAAAGTAACTTCTTGATCTTTTCCAGAAATATCTTCAATAGAATAATCAACTCTAATGCTTTCTGCACCATTTCTCTCAACATTAATTAATTCAAAATTCAGTGTCTTTTCAATAACCTCAACAACAAAACTAGCTGAAGTATTGGTTTCTTTACAAGCCAATAAAACGCCCAGATTATATTTTCTAGACACAATTTCTTCAGGTATGTTTACATCAAAAATAAATTCATACTCTTCTCCTGCTGCCAATCCTTTTGTTTCAGAATAAGTTATCCAATCTGTATTTTCTCCAAAACTCCTAAACACGCAATCATTTAAAAAACTAGTTCCATTATTTTTTACTTTCCAGCTTAAAATCTTTTTTACTCCAACATTATAAACAACAAATCCTTTTATTTCTGCACTAGACAAATCAGATTTTAAAGGTTTAATCCCAGGACTGCTAAAACTTCCACCGCTTGATCCTCCTCCAGAACTACTGCTACTTGAACTAGAAGAACTAGGAGGAGTCGTATCAACTGAAAAACTAGAATTAAGAGATTTAAAACTACCTAAAGAATTATTTGCAAATAATGTTAAGATATAATCTCCATCATTTGCAACACTAAAACTAGAATTAGTGCAATTTTCTAAACTTATGTTTTCAATAACTATTCCTAAAAGAGAGGTTTTAATATTATACCAACAAGCACTAATATTGTTTCCTATGACAGCATAATTTATTGGAATTCCTGTTCTAGTTGTTTTAAGTCCAGAAGGATTAAAGATAAAAAGAGAAACCCCAATACTATCTAAAACAAAATCAACCTCTTTAACCCCAAGATTATCTAAAGTATCATTAGAAAACAATTGCAAGGTATGATTTCCTTCTCCACTAACATTAAAAAAAGAATAAGAACACGAAGGTAAACTAAGATTCTCTCCATCATCTAAATTATACCAACAGCCAGAAACCCCACTAGGATCATCTACAGAATAATTTAAAAGAACATTTAAACCAGAATTATAGGTTTTACTTTGTGGAGAATAAATTACAAGATTAGGTCCAAAAAGATCTGGAGAAGGTGTAACATTAATAAAAAAACTCTCATAAGACATTTTATAATTTTGAGTTTCTGGATAGATAACAGTAATATTATAAATTCCTTCGTTCACAAATGAGCTAAGATTATAATAAGGAGAATCTCCTTGATAAACTAAAGTTCCATTGTAATAAACTAAGATCTCTCCTTCTCCTTTTTTAAGGGTGGCGTTAACACTAACTGCCTCATACTGCAAAACACTAAGATTATTTCTTGATCCATTTAAATATAATGTGGCATTACTCTCTACCTTACTAATCGTCAATAAAACACTCATATTTCCAGCCGTATAGTTCTGGCCTGCAGTAGAATTAAAAAGATATGTATAATTTCCAACATCTAAAACCAAAAGAGGTTGCTCTTCCCAAGGAGAAGAACTTGCAATTAAAACTCCATTTCTAGTTAAAGAATAATTTAAATCAGAATCACCAAAATTAAATTCTGTTGCAATTGCCCTAGTATATGTTCCATAGCTCTCATTAAGAGAAGGATTTACTCCAATCACCATACCTAATGAAGAATCTTTTTTATTTACAACCAAACCTTTAGTATCTAAAAAAACAGAGGTATAATTTTCTCCTCCTGTTGTATTTAGGGTATAATTATAAGATCCGGCAGCCAAACTAACTGTCTCGCCCACACCTTTACTAACACCATTTCTATAAACAATATAAACTACATCAGAATCTCCAAAATTAGACTCATTATATCCAATACTTACAGAATCCCCATAAGTAACAATCCATAAATCAGAAGTATTTAGATTGGCAAGAGGTACTGCTTTATTAATAACAAAAACATTATTTGTTGAATTCAGAGTATAATTTTGTGTAGAACTAATATTACAAACATAATTATGAGAACCAGCAGCAAAAACAAGATTCTTATTATTTTCGCTTGAAGTAACCTCGACTCCATTTCTATAAAGTTTAATGCTTGTTTCAGAGTTATCACTATAACAAGATACATTTATCTCTGTTCCATAGGTTTGTGGAGAAATTTTATCAAAAACCAAAAAGATATTTGCAGCAGCCTTGTTTATAGTTAAAAAAGACGTAACACTTACAGAACTGTGGTTCTGATCTCCAGAAGAAACTGCAGTAACATTATAATACCCTGCAGCCCGTATAAAATTCAAATTATTCTGTGAAGTAATATCTGTCCCATTAAGATAAATACTAACACTTCCGTAACTTGTCCAAGAACTAATATTTGATAACTCTGGATATTGAATAGTCAAATTATCTGAATTACTATTTAAATGCAGATTAATATTTCCAAGAGAAGGAATAATAGTAAAAGTACTAGAGTTAGATGCGACAGTATAATTCTGGGTTTCTGTAACATTACAAGTGTAATTATAGGTCCCAGCAGAAAGTTCAATATACTGGTTATTTTCAGAAGTAACATCAACTCCATCTCTATAAAGTTTTAAAGATCCTTCTGTGTTATTAGTAGAGCAAGAAACATTAATTACAGTTCCATAAGTTTGAGGTGAAGAGTGAGAAAAAACTAAAATTGTTCCTGAAACAGCCTTATCTACAACATAAGTTCTAGTACTGCTTTTATTAGAATTTCCATTTGTATCATTAGCCCACCAATAGTAATTATATGACCCTGCCCCTAATCCTGTTCTATTAAAAACATATACATTTGAAATATTTGTGATAAAAGAAGATCCAGTATAATTTACTCCATTAAAACTAATAATAACTTTATTTAAACTAGGCTCATTTATTGTAACATTAAATTCATAAATCTGGGAAGATAAATACTTTGAATTATTTATTGGACTTTCAATATGATTAGTAAAATTAGGAGGAATATTATCAATCACATTACCAGAGATATTTACATTATCAACCCTACAAAACTCTGAAACAGCCCCGGCAGTGCACTCAAACTTTATCTTAAAATTGGCATTATTTTCTGCTAAGGCTCCTAAGCTAAAGGTTTTCAAAGAGTAAGATCCGTCATTAACTGAATTAATTCTTTCAACTTCGTGCCAATCTGACCCATCAAACCACTCTGCAGAAAACCAATCAACACTATCTAGCCCTATTAGTCTTCTTTGATAAGCAAAAACAACATTTTGGTATCCGGTTGTTGAAATTATTCTTTCCATAACAGAAGCAGGCTCTGTTGTTCCAGGAGCATTAGATTCTGCGTGATATGTTCCAGCAAAGGGATCTATTGTAACTGCTCCCCAATCAACCCCATTATTATTAGAAAGACTCCAATCATTTAAATTCCCGGACTCAAAATCATCATAAAAAATCTGTGCTGCACTAATAAAACTAATAAGAAAAAAGAACCCGACCAAAAACACAAAAAACAAAGAAAGTTTTCCTTTTTTTAAAAAATCCTTAATCATTAATTCTATTTTTTTAGAAAAATTCATTGCATTTTCTTGACAAATTTTTTGAAAATTAGAATAAACTTTATCATCTAAACTAAGAGTCACCTTTTTTTTCCCCATTCCAAAAAGAACATCAACCATATTTATAAAACTTACCATAATTATACATATCTATACCCATTAATAAGTAATTATACATAAATATAAATAAATTTATGTAAAATGTCCAATAAAAAGAAAATAAAAAAAGAGAAAAAGAAAAAATAAAATTAATTAGCAGTTAACTTAACATTATCAACCCTGCAATATTCTGATGTTGCTCCAGCAGTACATTCAAACTTTATCCTGAAGTTTGAATTATTATTTGCACTTAATGGCAAAGTAAACTCTTTGTAAACATAAGAAGCATCATTAACACTACTACTTCCTGTTTGCTCTAAGATAAACCAATTTGATCCATCATACCACTTGGCTCTAAACTCATCAGCAATATCTAGACCAACAAGCCTTCTAGAATAACTAAACTTTAAATTTGAATACCCAACAGTACTCACTGGCCTTTCTAACAAAGATGCAGGATCTGTTGTTGACATAGGTTGGGCCTGCGCATAAAATGTTCCTTCATAAGGGTTTGTCGTGGAAACCATCCAAATTTTTCCTCCGCTAACAGCAGTAGTTACCCATCCAATTAAACTTCCAGATTCAAATCCATCAAAAAAAACTTCAACAGGACCAACAGATTCAACCTCAGAATCGTCTTCTAATGAACTACATCCAGGATCATTTGGATAATCTGTTAAATTATCCCAGTCATTATCTATTCCATCAGCACATTGTGGTGTAACACAATCAGATAAGCAGTTTTTCCACTCCTCTCCATATTCACAAACAAAGTTCCCACAAACTGGGGGATTTGGAGGTAGTGGAACAAAAAAGTTTGTTCCAGAAACACTGTTTATTGCATTTGCAAACCAAATGTAATTTTCAAGTCTCTGTTCTGTACTTAATCCAACTATTCCATCGTCTTCATAAGCTTCTGCATGCACACTCATTAAAAGCATGTTTTGATCTTTAATAGCTGCAGGTAAATTTCCTGAAATATCTGTATAACTTAATAAAACTTCTCCAGGAAAGTCACTTGGAGTTTGACTCCATCCTCTTGTAGGACCCCCATAATAAATCATTCTTTCTCCATTGCTAACACCGGTTAAAGCATATCCCGGATTTTCATCATAATCAGCAATATTTGTTATTGAACCTTCAACAGTAGGATATTTACCTAACAAATAAGACCAATCATAATAATCTCCTTGCCAGTAATAATCCCCTGCAGTGTAATAAAATCCAGCACAAATCCCAATATATCCTCTTCCACTATCAATATAATTATTTATATTGTTTTTTCCATAGCTTCCAAGTTTTTTCTGCTGATAATATGCATTTCCTCCAGGTTGAACATAAACTCTAACATTAGGATAATTAGCCAAATTACAATCAGTTTTAACATCACTACTATCCAAAATAACATACTTTATTGAAGGATCTTGTTGTTTCCACCAATCAAAAAAATGAGTTATCCAGGATTTACTAATGTCTCCAACACCCCCTAAACCAGTCTCTCCATAAAAAACAACATTAGTATCTGCTTGTATTGGACACACTCCAGAACCAGGTTTAGCAGCAACAAAAGATAACAAAAGAGCAAATAATACTACTAGACTAAAAATTAAAAAACTTTTATATTTCATTTTAACCTCCTTTCATCTATATTAGATTCTAAAATAATGATAATTTACCCCCTATTTAAGATTTATTCTTATGAAGGATATATTAATAAAAACGTTTAAATAATAATTTAAACTTGAGTAAATATGAAAAAAACACTAATTTTAATATTAGGAGTAATTTTATTCTCTTCACTAATAACAGCTTCCTCTCTAGACATAGAGTTTCCAAATGGGAATACTTTTAGTGCTGGAGAGCCAATCACATTTAAAGCAGTGGTTTATGATGATTCAAATAAACCAATTGATGCTCAGATAAACATAGAAATTCAAGATTCTGAAAAAAGAATAACAAATACTCTTGTTGCTTCTAAGGAAATTAAAACAATTAGGTTAAGCGGATCTCCTAGTTCAGGACAAGGAATAATAAAAGCTAGCTTTGAAGATTTAGAAGCAATAGCATTTTTTGATATAGGAAGAGATGAGCAAGCAACATTTGAACTTGATGGAGAAAAATTAATTGTCACAAATGTAGGCAATACTCCTTACACTAGAACAATAAAGATAACAATTGGAGAAACAACAGGAACTCAAACCCCAAACCTAAAAATAGGAGATTCTGTTTCATATAGATTAATAGCTCCAGAAGGAACTTATAATATTAAAGTAACAGACGGAAAAAACTCCTTAATAAGAGGAGGAATACAATTAACAGGAACAGGTAATGTTATTGGAGCAGTAGATGATTCTGCTTCAAAAAGAACAGGAATCACAGGAGGAGTAAGCCCCGAGGAAGGAGATGTTGCACTTCTTAGTTATATAAAAAACAATAAATTCATTTATGTTTTTGTAGCAGTTATTTTTGGAGCAATGATTTTGATTGCAATTGAAAGAAACTATAAAAGAAGAATTGGAAAATAATTTATTTTAAAAATCCTAAAATTTCTGTAATTCTCTTAACGCCAGATTCTTCATCAAAATGTCCTTTGTTTTCTTTAATGATTACTTTAGCACCTAACTTATCTTTAAATTTCTCTGCTTCATATACATGAACATAAGGATCATTGCTTGAAAAAAGACATAAAAAATTAGAAGTATGATCTAAAATTCTTTCAAAATCTATTTTTGTGTTTATCCACGGATGAGCAATTCTCATTTCTTCTGGTGAAAGATTAATTAAATCTAGCCACGGAGCAACAAAAGCACATCCTGCAACTCTCTTGTGTCTGTGAAGCTTTTCTAAAAACCTCATTATTGTCTGACATCCAATGCTATGACCAACAAAATATGTATGCTCATCAACTTCATCTAAATTAATATTATTCCTCAAATGATCAAGCCAATTTTCAATTTTAGGGTTCTCAGTATCAGGCATGTCATAAATATAAACTTTAAATTTCTTTTTCTTAAGCTCTTTTTTTAGCCAAACAAACCAAGGATCTTCACTGCTTCCTCCCCATCCATGAACCAAGTATGCTCTTTTAATCATAAACAAGATAACAAAATCCTGTATTTAATTATTTCTACAAAGCCAAAATAAGATTATTGACTTTAAAAAGGGATCTTCAAACAATTTTTTTACATTTATCTAAATCAAATACACTTTCTATATTAACAACAATTGCGTGCTTTACCTTATACTCTTTATTCTTTTTAAAACAAACATCAAAATATTTTCCAGAAGTGAAAATTTCAACATTGCCTTGTATCCTATAATAACCCCCAACGACACAAACCCTAGAATTCTCTTTTAAATTTTTAATTGTTCTTATCATTTGGCAATCCGCAATTAGTAATTTATTATCTATAAATCCTAAAGAGATCACAATATTAGCATTTGGCTTATTCTCATTTGAACAAGTAGCTAAAACCAATTCTCTACCTTCCTTAAAATTATCTTTCCAGTCCATTTCAAAAAAGCGGAGGGCGGGACTCGAACCCGCGAATACTCGCTCACTGCTTCACACCTGAAGTGGTGCGAGGAACTAAAAGTTCCTTAGCTGCAGGCGAGGGCAGTAGCCGCTGTGCCACCTCCGCAAATTAACCAAAATCTCCTAAGAGATTTCATGTCCTAGAACGATCACGCTTGAACGTTCTTGCAACATTGACCAAAAGGTCAATGCCCCGGACAGGATTCGAACCTGCGACTTCTAGCTTAGAAGGCTAGCACTCTATCCAGGCTGAGTTACCGGAGCCTAATAAAATTAAGAATTAAACATATTTAAAAGGTTTCTATTTAAAACTAAGAGACCTATTTCTTGACCCAGGTAAACCCCGTTCAGGGTCTTGAATAGATAATTCTTGATAATCCAAACCTGTTTCCTCTCCTCTTTCTCTTTCCTGATTAAGCCTAAAATTTAATCTATAATCAAGTTTAAAATCTAGAGAATGATCAAGCCTAAAATTCAAAAAAGTTCCATCATAAGAAAGCTCAGATGAATCATCAGGTCTTTTTCTTCTACATCTATAGGCTCTAAACATAATCTCACCTTGTTCTCCAAAAATTTGGTCTAACACTCCTTTGATGCGGCTTAACATAGGGATCGCTATCTTCATTATACTGGTGCCCTTGCATAGCATATCTCCTCTTCCTACTTCTTTCTTGAATTGCACGAATGCCCTGAAGAGCAGGCCTAGCTCTTAAACCAAATCTTGTAGAAAGCCCAGATTCATTATCATCAGCATTATTTCTTCTAATAACCAAAGAAGAACTATGAAAATTAATTTTTGGAGAATACTCGCCTCTTCTTTCTTCAATACTCATTACATCTAAAAAATCCAGGCCTTTATAAGAATTATTATACTTCCAAAACATCTAGATCCTTAACTAAAATTGTATTTTTAAATGACTTTTTTGCCTCATCTAAAATTATATGCGGGGCTTTTTCATACCTTTGACTAATATGAGTTAAAACTAATTGCTTAACTTTTGCTTTTTTTGCTAGATCACCAGCCTGTTTAGCAGTCATATGTAAATGTTCTTTTGCCTGATCTTTTAAATCATCAGCATAACTAGCCTCACAAACAAATAAATCAGAATCTTTAACAAAAGAAACAATTTTATTATTCTCGCGAGTATCTAAAACAAAAGAAACTTTTAAGTCAGAATCCTGGAAGGTAAGATCTTTTGACTTATATTTTTTCCCTTCATAAATAATATCTTTTCCTTCTTTTAAATTTTGTAAATGCGGCCCAGACAAAATTTTTGCTCTTTCTAATTTTTTCTTATCTATTCTTAACTGTCCTTTTTTAACAAAAGAATAAGCATAACAAGGGATTCCATGCTCCATTTTTTCTGCTTTTAGATAAAAATCTTTTGTTTCAAAAAACTTTCCTGATACCTCTTCAACAACTATCTTATATTCTTTTCTAAAATTAAATACTCTTAAAAGTTCGTCAACAAATTTTTTGGTTCCTTTTGGTCCATAAATATAAAGTGTTTTATTATAACCGCTAAGAGCAAGAGTAGAAAGTAATCCAGGAAAACCCAAAACATGATCTCCATGCCAATGAGTAAGAAGAATCTTAGTAATCTTGCACGGATTTAAATCTGCTTTTCTAAACTGTCTTTGAGTTCCTTCTCCACAATCAATTAAAATGTTTTCTCCTTCATAAGTCAAAAGAATAGCTGTGTGATTCCTGTCCTTACTAGGAATTTGATCTGCTGTTCCTAAAAAAGTTATTTTTACCTTTGAGGTCATGATTAAAATAAGAAGAATTAGTTTTTATTTCTTTACTTTAGCCATAATTAAAACATTATCATAATAAATATAAAAAGGCCACTTTCTCTTATTTAAAATCTTATCCAACTTATCAACAAATATTTTTTTATTATCTTTACTTAAGGAACTCACCCAAGAAAAAGACAAAATCAAATCTCGATATAATTTTTTAGAATATCTAAAGCTAGAAATGTATTTTTTAATTATTGGTTTAAAAAACAAATTACTTTCATTAATTTTTTTTGAAACACCCAAAGCATATTCTTTATATGTAAATTTATCTCTAGGATAATTTGGACAATTGTTTACAAAAAGCTCCATTATTTCAGAAGAAAATCTTGAATCTTTCTTTTGAAATTTCGAAAAAACAGCAAAAAACCCATCTTTCTTCAAAAAATCTACAGAATTCTTAAATGCAACTTTATGATCTAACCAATGAAAAGCTTGTCCACAAACAATAAGATCAAAATAATTTGATTTAAACTTTATTTTCTCAAAAGACCCAACTCTAAATCTTACATTAGAATATTTTTTTAACTCCCTCTTGGCAATAGAAAGAAGATTCTCTCCTATATCCAGCCCAATAACACTAAATCCTCTTTTAGCAAAAGGCTCTGTTGATTTCCCTGTCCCACAACCAACATCCAAGATTAAACCATCTTTTCCCATTCTAGAAATTTTCATAATATCAGAAAAAAGTTTATCTGGATATCCTGTTCTAGCAGAATGATATAATCTACTTACTTTTACAAAAGTATACTTTAGTTTCTTCTTTAAAGGCATTAACTACAAATATGACTCTAATCTTTAAAAAACCTTTTAGATAGCTCTCACTAATACAAAGGTTTTTGGACCTTGCGAAAAGTAATAGGTAATAACGCTTAATCTTTTTTCAGGGCAGTAGATGCCGGAGAAATAAAGATAATTGTGTCACCTCGTAGAAAAGTCAATCCAAGGTTCCTTTTTATCTCGCCATTTTGCATTTCCTTTATGTTGTCCAAAACAAGGTTTATGTGGATGTCAAAAGCTAACAAAGTACCCACGAACTGCTTATCACCCTTAAGGTGAACAAGAATTTCTTTTCCCTTTGAATTGTTCAACAAATCAAGTGGTCTCTCAATACCATTAACCATAAACTATTCTTGTTGAAGTAGTTTTTAAACGTTTCGTAATAGATAATCAAAAATAAAAAAATTTAAAATAATTTTTTAATAAAATACAATTTCATTTTAATACCCAACAACAGAAACCTATTTAAAGCAAATCTTTATATTTCTTTTATGAAACTCGGAAGAAAAATCTCTGGTGGAAGATATATTAAGAGAAGAAAAAAGAAAGCCTATGAACGCCTAGGGCAAAAAAGAGTAGTAAAACTCGGAGAAGATAAAAGAAAAATTCAAAGAGTTAGGGGAGGCCATATAAAAACAGTTCTACTAAAAGGAAAAACAATACTTATTGCAGGAAAAAAATTAGAAATAAAAAATGTTCTTGAAACCCCTTCAAATAGATTCTTAGCTAGACAAAACATACTTACCAAAGGAACTATTGTCCAAACAGAAGAAGGAAAAGCAAAAATAACAAACAGGCCAAGCCAAGAAGGAATAATTAACGGAATTCTATTAAAAAATTAAATTTATCTTAATGCTTTTTGCACAACTGAATCATTAAGAAAATATGCCCTAAGTTTTTCAATACAATATTTTGGATCAAGAGGTCTTCCTCTAGAATCTCTTCCAGAAACACTTCGAGTATTATCTCCTTCATTATACTGAAAATTAATCCACAAAGTATCTAATCCAGAAGTTAACCTAGAATCAGTAATTAAATCAATAGTCCTATAAAAAGTTCCTGAACTATCTGAAAATGCATGAGTTTTAACTCTCACATCATATTTACACCCAGTAAAAACTAAAGCAGTCAGTGTTAAACCAGTAACAAAACCTAGATATTTTTTCATCGATTTATGTCAACTTTAAAGATATAAAAATATATCTATTCCTTTTCCCCTCTAAAAACAAGAAGAATAACCAAAAGCTTTTTAAAGCCAAAAGATTTATAAAGGTTGTCCTATCACTAAATAATAATAAAAATCTTCTTAACTAAAAAATGAGCTTTGTAAAAAAATGTCCTGAATGCGACAGTATTAATCTTACTTTTGACCCTCATTTAGGGGAAATAATATGCAATGATTGTGGTCTTGTTGTCGAAGATAAAATGGTCGACACAGGAATTGATGCTCATGGAAAATTTGATAAATCTGAAAAAAAAGGCCGGGGGGGTGCTCCAACCTCTATCCAAAAATTTGACAAAGGATTAACAACAAATGTAGGAGAAATTTCAGATATTTACAAGCTTCAACCAAAACAAACTAGAAAATTCCTTAGATTAAAAAAATGGCAAGAAAGAGTTTCAACTTCTATTGAAAGAAATCTCAGACTTGCAATGGCAGAATTAAGAGTTATTGCTTCTTACTTAAATCTTCCAAATGTTGTTAGAGATGAAGCCTCAAGAATCTATAACTATGTATTACAAAGAGGATTAGTCAGAGGAAGATCAATGGAATCTGTAATTGCTGCATGTTTATATGCTGCATGCAGGTCCTATAATATTCCTAGAACCTTAGATGAAATGGCAACTGCTAGTGATGTAGAAAGAAAAGAAATTGGAAGAACTTATAGATTTATAATTAGAAAACTAGGCATCAAAGTTAAGCAATCTAGTCCAAAAGACTATATCTCAAGATTCTCCTCTGTTCTAAAGTTATCCCCAAAAACCCAAAATGATGCACTAAAAGTATTAAGAGATGCTGAGGAAGTAGAATTAACTTCTGGCCGTGGACCAGCAGGAATTGCTGCTGCAGCCCTTTATGTTGCTGCACTAATAAATGATGAGAAAAAAACCCAAAGAGAAGTTGCAGACATTGCAGGAATAACAGAAGTAACAATAAGAAACAGATACAAAGAACTAATTGAAAAACTCAAACTCGAAGACAAGATAAAACAAAAAGAAAAAGAAAGCACAAAGAAAAAATAAAACATTTTTAAATGATTATTTCTTCATATAAATACAGTAAAATGCCAAAAAAGAGTGTGAAGAAACCAGTAAAAATCTCTAAACTTACCAACCTATTCCTGGGTATAGCTCTAGGAACTTTAATTGGGTACTATGGCGGAACTCCAAACCTAATAATTGCAGGAGTAGCAATTGTAGTAATAATTCTTCTCGCCATAATATACAGAAACGAAAGGTAAGTTTAAGATTATAGACAGTAAAAAACTTTTCATAAATTAATAGTTCTTACCAGGTAATAAAAATCATAAGAAAAAAAGAGTTTTTCTTACCGGGTATGAAAAGATTTATAAAGTTTAACTTATTTCTTACTTGGTATGAATAATGGACTAATAAAAGAAAAATTAGAAATTCTCAAAAAAACTGCTAAAGAGTACTTTGATTCTGCTTGTGAAGAATTCTCTAAAAAAAGGTATAACTCTTCGGTTGTATTGTATTTTAAATCATTAGTTGCATTAATTGATCTTTTTATTTTACAAAAAACAAGCAATACTCCTTCTTCACATACAGAAAGATTCAGAATAACCAAAGAAAGGTTTAAGGATATTTATAATATTTTGGATAAAGATTTCCCTTTCTATCAAGAAAGTTATGTTCACTTAATGACTAAAGAATTGGCAGAGGTTATTAAAAATGACGTCGAAATTATGGCTAAAAAAACACAAATTAATCTATAGTAAAGATGTTTTGGATATAGTGCAGTTTGGGTCTTCTGTAATAGGGGATAAAATACCACATGATCTAGATATAGCAGTTATTTTTGAAAAGATTCCTCTAAAAGAGCAATTAGATCAGTCGCAAAAAATAAAGGCTCAATTGCAAAAAATAACTGATTTACCCATCCATATAAAATCCTTTGATTTTTATTCTTTTTTTGATAAATCTAATTTTGCTAAAGAAAACATTCTTTTTTGTGGTAAAAGTCTCATAGGATTGGACAACTTCTCTAAAAAATTTGGTTTTGAACCAAAAATACAAATTTCCTATTCACTTAAAGATCTCAAAAAAAAAGATAAAGTTAAATTCAATTACTTACTTAATGGTAAAAAAGGAGAATATGGGTTATTAAGACAGCATGGTGGAAAATTATTAAATCCAGGCCTTATAGAAATTTTTCCTGAACACGAATTTATCTTTGTAGGTTCAATTAAAAAAATAACAAATAATTTTGAGATTAGAAAAATTTTAACATAATTTTAGACTAATTCTAAAGGTTTTTATACCAATAATTAATCCTAATTAGTATTCTGCGGAGTTGCCAGAGTGGTCAAATGGGGCAGGCTTAGGTAGGCATGTATGTGGTCTAAAGAAACCTGCTGGCTTAGTGCCTGCGAAGGTTCAAATCCTTTACTCCGCATTATTATCTAAGAATTAGTAGCAACAAAGGTTCTCACAGAATCAATATATGCATTAACATCATTCTCTGTACTAGGAGCATATTTTGGAACAATTTTCTCAACAGTATCTAAACCAATCTTGACATAAAGGGAACCACTAATAAGCCTGTACCAATCCTGAATAGAATCTTCCCAAGAAGTATACTTACAAAAGCCATTATAATTAGTTCCAGGGCATTTAGAAGAATATCTAATATTACCAACACTCATTGTTTTTACTGCTAAACCTTTAGTTCCAAAGTTAGATTCATGCCAAAAAAACGCAAGAGCAATCAAAGGATCAATGTTATAAATTTTACCGTATTTAATAAAAACACCTCCAGTTCCGCTAGCAGGGCTATTTCTAAGAAGAGTATTTATTTCATCAACACTAATACATTCCGAATAATAAACAGAAAGCTGAACACCAGAAGCGATAGTCTTGCAAGAAGAAGCTAACTTCTCTTTACAACGTCCTCCAAGTCCAAAGGTATCTTCATAGATACAAACTTTTTTTGTTTTAATGCTAATTGCTTTACACTCATCTTCATAACAAATATTTCCTAAACCAAAAGTATACCAAGACTTATCTGTTCCACAGTCTTCACAAAAAAGCTCATCTTGAACATCGTCTAAAACACCCTCTCCATAATCCTGAATAATCTTTTGTTTATCTGTTTCTAAAAATGTTAGTTCTGTCTCATATCTAAAAAGAGAGATCATACCTGACATAAAATCTTTTCCTGCAACAGCCTTGAACAATTCTGAATTATCTATTATCCACGGGTTTCCTGTAGTAACTTTATCAAGATCAACAACATTCCATCTTTCAGAATCTATAGACCACCTCCAAACCTTAGCATCAAAATTATAAGAAAGATAAATCTCTCCTGAAAAACTTTTAAGTCCTTTTACCTTAAAATAACCTTCAGACACAAACTCAATATTATTAACAACTAAAGAAGCATCTAAAATTCCTCCTTCTTTGTTTTCCTCTGTTCTTTCAATTAATTTTAATAATCCCTCTTCAAAATCAATAGTGCTCTTATCATCTTTTTCAAGACTTAAAATAAAATCTTGATTTTTTTTAGATAGAGAAGAAAAAACAGACATAAAATCTGGAATATTAGCACGTGTAGAAATAACCTGGTCTCCAACAGGAAACTGTTCTAAATAAAGACTTATAATTGGTATATCTATCCACAATTTTTTATCAATTGAAAACCTCCACATATTATTAAAATAAGAATAATAAATATTATCTTCAGCTGTTCCATCTGCAAATTCTAGAATAATTATCTTATTATTTTCAGTCTCTCCTTCTCCAAATTCAATAATTGCAGGAGTTTTTTCAGCAGGAGCACTTTCTTCAGGAATTCCTTTTGGTGTCTCTTCTGGCTCTCCTCCCTCTGGAGGATGCAAAGCATCAAAAATTCCTTTTTCATGAATAGCCAACTTTCCATATTCAATTCCTCTTAAGAAATAAAGGTGTGCTTTGTGATTATTAAAAAAAGCTCTTGGAATCATATCATCAATCAAATCAATGTTGCTGACCATTTTAACAACATCATCTCCTGAATCAGCTAACTTCTTTAATTCATCTTCAAATTCAGCATCATCCCTAATATAATTTCCTGTTGCAAGCATATTCTCTTGGAAATTAGAAGCCTGTTCATCAAGAACATTTCCTTCAATATTTGCATTCTTTATTGTATCTTTAACACTCTTCTGATCAAGCCAGCATCTAATCTTTTTATCATCACAATAACCAACATCAACCCATCTAGACTCCTCTCCATCAGCATTCTCATCTGTTCCTTTACCTGGATTATAATTTGCACAAATTCTTACAATCCCATAATTATAAAGTTCAGGATTAATTGCTTCTTCAGCACCGTCTTGAAGATTCGGATTTGCTAAACTATACAAACTAGAAGTTCCACTAACACACTCACTCTCTTTCTTTATATCTTTTTGGCTTGCCTGCTGTTCAAGATATTTATCCTGTATATAGTTAAGTGCAAACTCTGTTGAAACCTGTTTAAATCCACACTCTTCTTGTGAATTCACCATAATACACAACTGCTGATATCCAGACGGTGCAGTAAAATCTTTTGTTTCTGATGCATACTGGCCCTTAGGAATATAATTTGAATTAACAACTACAGAAGAAGATGTATCCTGATAATAAGAGCTTCCACTATTTCCCTTTAAATAAACCTTATAATAAACTCCCTGATCATTACCGGCATATATATGATAAAATACTTTATAATGGGAAATTGGAGGGTTTGTTGCAGTAGTATAAGGAATCTCATCAAATCTCCCATGATACTGTGGAGGTGAATCAGGTTCAGTCATAACATCGAGCATTGTACTGCTTGTTGGAAAAACAGTAGAAACATAAGCCTTACAAACCTCGCCACCAACTTCTTCTGCTGTTCTTGCTTTAAATGCCGCACTAGAACTTTCTGAATAATACTGAGTAAAATATTGCATTGAACCTTCAGCATTATCCCAGGCACTCTGTACTCCTAAATACTCTCCTCCACCCCTAGTATTTTGGCCTAAAATATTTTCAATTATTTTCGGACCAACTAATTTTGCAAGCGGAAGTCCTTGTCTCCAAATTAATTCGCACATATAAACACTATGAAGCTCATCACAAATTCCAACAGTCTCTCCTGTCTCTAAACTAGTTGCTAAACAATCTCTATAAGATTTTTGAACAGACAGCCATCCATCAATACCTGCTTTTACTCCAGTTAAACAAATAGGAACATAAACCTGGGGAAAATTAGGCAAGCACAACGCCAAACTTCCAAAAATTCCAGACTGAACAACATCTCTTACAGGATATGCTCCTCCTAAATCACATCTGCTTGAAGGACAAATCACAGGATCACAAACATTAAATAATAACTTGCAATCTGCTGGAGACATAAAATCCTGGCACTGCATATCAGAAACATCTGCTGCAGGACTTCCAACTTCAATATTTTTACCATTAATAACAACCATTTTAACTCCAGATTTATACTGCTTAGAAGCCTGTTCAACAGCACTAACAGCATTATCAACAAGTTTTTTTGCTTCAGTTGAACTCATCCCATAAAACTGATTATATGGCTGTCCTGTTCCTAAATTAATCATCTGACAAATATCATTTCCTCCTCTATTTTCTTCTTTTCCACCTGACCCAACATTACATAAATAAAAGCTATTTACCCTGCCAGACTCATCATAAGAAGCAATTTTACCTCCAACAGGAAGAGTTTGTTTTATAGAAACATACCATCCCTTCTCAAGATCAAATGGAACAATTGCAGGAAGCCCTTTATATGGCTCTGTTTCATAATATCTAAGTAAAGGCTTGCTGCTTCCTAAAGAAGAAGTATACGGGTTATAATAACTTCCCTTATCGTACTTAACATAAGAAAACTTTCTTGAAATTGCCATTTCCTCTGATAAAGTCAGAGGTGAAACTAAAATATTTTGAGACTCATCAATACCCTCATACTTAAACGCCTTTGTAACACCATAATCTGTCCCATCTCCAGAATCTAAAATAAAAAGATATTTATAAGAACCATATCCCTGAAGCCTAACAGGATATCTTTTATTTGGATCTTTATTTGAATCTTTAAAGTAACCTTCTGCTCCAATAATCTTTTTTCCCTCATAAACCCATCCACTATACCCCCTCTTAATTGAATCTTCAACAACATCCCAAGAAATATCAGCTCCTTCTATTCCTTTTTCTCTAAATTCTGTTGATAATGAACTAATATCTCCAATGTCACGGGTATTTTCATAAATTCTTTTTATTGTCATCTGAAGAGTTTTATCTGCAATGTTATCCAGTGTTTCAGTTCCAGAAATTTCAGAATTAAGAACCAGTTCTCTAATATCTATAATTGAGACCTGTTCTGTTTTTATATTATCTATAAAACTATTAATATTAATCTCATCATTTCCTATTTTAACTTGGTTGCCATATCTTTTTATTAAATTACTTCTGACTTTTTCTTTATTCTGACTCCAATAATCATTACTAAATTTAACATCATCAACAATCTTTGTTCCAAAAGCAGTGTCTTTAATATTTAATTTTTCAAGATCTTTTATCTCTTTATTTTGTTCTTCTAATTTATCATAATATAAGGTAACATCTTTTTCTATATCTGAAGATTTATCAGAAAGGCATTTTTCAATTGAAGTATAAGTTTTATCTCTAACATATTCTTCACACTTTTGATACCATCCTCCTTCTCCTCTCATAACCTCTTGTCTTGCAATAGCTTTTCCCTTTGTATTAGCCAAGAAATTTTTAACTGTTAAAAACGCATTAAATCCAAAACAAGCACCTTTCAATACTTTGACAACCTTGCCTAATTTACTAGATTTATCTTCCCAATCTTTTATAGAAGCATTTAAAGTATTAATCTTTTTTTCTATTTGATCTGGAGCTAATTGTATTCCTCTTTTTTCAATTCCAATCTTAAAAGAAAAATTTGCTTCTGTACCAGCATAATCAATACTAGGAATAATACTAACTCTTGCTAATTTCTTCAGATTAATCTTATTAACTTTAACCTTATACTGATTAACTCCAACATCACTAACCAATCCATCTAATTTAATTCTAGTATCTGTTCCTGAAAATCTAACTGTTTTTTTTGCTTCTTCCCAGCCAGTTTCATCAACATTAAATTTAACTGTAATATAATCATCTTGAACACTAACAAGTTCAACACTATCTCCATCTAAAAGAGGTATTTTAGCTCCTTTGAATAATTTTCTATTAACAAGAGTTTCAAAACGATTTTTCCCTTCTTGGTCTTTTGCTAAAGAGCTAATTGTAACTAATGCGCCATACTCTTCAAAATCTGGCTCAAAAACACCTTCAAAATAAATTTCTTTAACTTCACCATTAACAACAATGTGTTTTGCTGCTACAGCAGAACTTGAAAGTTTAATTTCATCATCACAATAATTTTTCATTTCCCCTAAAAATCCAGAATTAGGATATTTTTCTTTAAACTCTTTACACATCTCAAGAACACTTCTCTTTAATCCAATATTATAAGTCAGTTTAATTTTATTTCTAAAAGCTTCTTCTCCTTTATTAAGGGGGTTATTTTCATTATATTTTGTATTTGAAAAATCACTAATAACATAATTATAATCATCTATTGCTTTTTCATAATACTCTACAACATTTATAGCATCTTTAGAACTTAAATCTTGGTCAATTGGTCCAGCAAAACCCAAAAATTTAATCTGGCTATTAACAATAATATCAAAAAAAGAAACACCCTCAAATAAACCCTCATAAATATAATTCCAAGAAATATCAAAAATTCCAGTAGGTTTTTCAATTTTTCCTATATTAAAATTTTTCTTTCCTTTTTCCTCTAAATAAATCCATCCAACAGGATAACTTCCTGTAATAAAATAATTAAGTCCAACACTAAGTCCACCAGTAGCAGATACAAAAACATCTTTAAATAAATTAAAAAAAGGATTTCCTGCATCAGAACTAATTCCTCTTGCAAACATTGGAAGCTGTTTATAAATTTGAGTACTTAAAAACTCTTCTGAATTTTTAGCTGTACTCACAACAGGCACAATAAATGGAATCCCGCGATCATCTTTTCCAATATATCCTAGATAAACAGATTTCTCATCACCATCTCCTATTTTATAAGGTAATTTATCTCCTATACTTGCATTAAACTCTTCAACTATATCTCCATTAGTAATTTGCAGTTTAATTGTAGGTGCAATGCTTAATTTAAAATTTTCTCCAGGACATTTAATATTAACACTCTGCACAAGTCCTCCAGCATAAATATCACTAACCTTGCATCTTCCATCTAAAAAAGTCTCTCCTTCTTTTAATTCAAAAACCGGGCCATTAACATTTAATCTAACTCGTGTATTAGCTGCAGGCTCTAAGGAATCTAATTTAACTGATAACCCAGCTAAACAATCATAACCAGGAATATAATATTTATTTGAAGTATCCCCTACTTTTAAATTAAAAGTCTGGAGTTTCTTAACATCATTATAAAGAGTCATTTGCGCTCCATCATCATAGACTTCATCTGCTCTTAAATATCCTTTACCATCCCAAAAACTATACTGAAGATATTTCTGATCCCAATCTGAATCACTCATCTGAGGCAAATAAAAACTCTGTCTTCCAACTCCAAAAGCATTCTTAAGATCATATCTTAATTTTGCTGTAATAGTTCCGTCAACATAATCAGGCATACTAGAAGAATTTGCTTGCCTCTTTAAAACAATAACAGCATAACCAACATTATCTAAAACTGTTGGTGAACCTAATTTATCTGGCTCATATCCCAAAGCAACCCTAGAAGGCATAAAAGCAATATCTCTAACCTCTTGTGGCCTAGTTCCAGTAAAAGTAATATCATCAATAGCCTCAATATCAACAAGAGGATTTATCTTTGTTGTTACAAGCTGGCAAAAAACAGGCACATCTTGCTCTTCAAGTAAATCACTTCTGACAACTGTAGGAATACAACCAAAAGGTGAAACCTGAACAATAAAATCCTGGCCCATTTCACATCTTTTTTCTGGCTCTCCTGTAAAAGAAAAAAACCCGCTCTTTCCCATAGTAGAAGAATAAGAAGGATTAGACTCTTGATAAGAAGAAATATAAGGAACTAATAAAGTTACCACTAACAAAACCAAACCTAAACCAAATATAAATTTATTTTTCATCTGAAATTTACATCTAAAACTTTATCTTCAAATAACATATAATTGTTTTGTAATTCTTCTAGTGTTGTTGGATTAGGAAGTCCAGGAGCATTTATTTCAACACTGTTAGATTTTTCAAGCATAGTATAAAGTGCATAAACTTTTGTTTTTCCTCCTCCACTTAAAGCTCTAGAAATTATCTGCTCTGGAATTTCAACATCAAAACACTTCTTCTCAGTTAAACCAATAATTCCTCCGATTCCTGTTTTAGGAACATCAAGACACTCTTGGGTTATTGAAGAACCTAATTTCAAAGTAGAGTTTTCGTAAACATAAACCTGAACCTCATACTCTCCAGGAGTAAGCTGTATTTCTCTTTGCTCAGGATAAAGAATTGTTGCAGAAGTATCATTAGAAACAAAACTCACAATTGCTTCTCCAGAATAAGCCCTGCCATCAACCTTAAGTTGCACATCAAGACCATAAAATTTATCAAGATAAATTTTTGCTTGACCCTCATTAGTCACAGAATAAGAATACGATGTCTCTTTATATCCTTGGGCTCTTGTAATTATTCTTCCTCCAACACACTGAGGAAATTCTGCTCTCAAAACTCCATTCTCAGCCTTTCCAATATAACAGGTTGTTCCAGAACACTCATAAGAAATATCTGATTCAACAGGATTATTTCTATAATCAACAACATTTACCTCTACAAAAGTATTTTTATACATGCAAAGATCTGGAATCTCTCTTTCAACAGCAGTAGAAGTAAGTGCCACACGAGCCCTATTCTTATCTATAACAATAGCAACTGGAAACTGAAATATTTCTGCTCCTTCATAAACTTGGATTAAAACAGGATATCTCATACTATAAACATAATGATAAGGAACATAACAAAAACCTAAAATTCCCAAGCCAGGCTGGTTTCCAACAGGAGTTGAAATTAAAAGCTGGCCCTCACTAGAATCTACTTCAAAACTACTTGGCCAATTTCTTGAATTTAAAAATCTGACATTTTCATTAACTCCTAAATCAACATAAAAATAATCTTCTTTTTCTCCTTTTGATTTTAGTGCTAAGGTATTAACCTCTATTGCCTCTCTCAAATTATCAAAAACCTCTCCAGCATCCCAGGTTATTGGACTACAGGTTAATTCAACACCATCAACAGGAGCATAAAGCCCTAAAACATCAATACCATAATTTTCTAAAAATAATTCATCTTGTTCTTGTTGATAAACTTTTAAAGCAGAATCATAAAGTTTTCCTAAATTAGAAGAAACCACAACCTCATGATTTTTAACAGAAGCACTTTCAAGATTCTTGCTTATTCCTACATCCATATTTAAAGAGACCTGAACTCTATCCTCCAAAATAACAGCACTTGCCTTTGGAGAACCTAAACTAATATCATAACTTTCATAAACCCTAAGATCACACTTATTTATTCTCTCCTCTATAAAACTTGCTAAAGAATCACTCATCCCTGTAAGAGAAGGAACCTGTTCTTTTTGGATATTATTGCCACTAACATAATACCAATAAGGAATTGGTGTTCCCACAAAATTAAGCTGATTTGAAAAAGGCATATATTGTGATCCAGGTTCAAAAGTAGGTGGATCAATATAACCCCCTTGACTCTCTAAAATCCTTATTCCAAGGTCGATATCTGTAGTCAAACAACTTAAAAAAGCAGTATAAGGTGCTTCTAAACTAGAAGGAACACTATTAACATTTATTTTTTCTTGTCTTAATGCAAAGAACAAAACAACTACAGCAACAATTACTATGGCAATGATTACAAATATAGTAACCTGTGCTTTCTTATTTATCATCTTTACCTCTCACACCAATTCTTTTTTTTATAAGATCTATAATCTCGGTATTAATATCTTTACTAATTACTTCTTTAAATTTCTTCCAAATTGTTTCATCCTCTATTAAAAGCAGATACTTTTTCATACTAACCTCTTTAATGTTTTAAAAACATAAAATAAGTATATAAATGTTTCTTATTAACTAACTAACTTACTTAGTAACTTAGTAAGTAATTTTGAAATAGCTATTAAGTTAAAAAGAACCTATTTATTTCAAGTGAATCATTTTTTTACTTGAAACTTTATCATCATCTGCATGCATATTCAAAAAATAAACTCCGCTAGATAAATCCCCTCCATCAAAAGATAAAAAATACTCTCCAGCACCATGCTCACTATCAACTAAAGTTTTAACATGCCTACCAAGAATATTGTATATGCCCAAATTAATCTTTGCTCTCTTCTGCACACTATACCTCACGTTTGTTTCAGAATTAAAGGGATTAGGATAATTCTGATCTAATCTAAAACCAACAGGGACAATAGGATTATCTTCTCTGACATCCACTAAACTTGCATTAAAATCAATTCTTTTTATTTGCCCGGGCTCATGCACAACTGCTCCAGAAACAGGATACATTGGATAATGTGCATTTCCTGTTGCAACATCTTTTCCAAAAAAATAAAGTGTATCTCCTGGCCTAGCACCTTCAATCTCAGAAGTATCTTCAAGATCTGAAGGAATAACTAATTTAAAAGCATTAAAACCAGTATCAGCACCATTAGCATAATAATACATTAATTCAGTATAAGCGAGTAATCCTTTTTCTCTATTATAAACAAAAAGACTATCTATTGGAGAATCCCTATCCCTTGGTAAAACAAACCCCCTAGTTTCAAAAGGCAATTCATTTGGATTAAATTGTGCCTGTATTTTACTAAAAGGCAACAAAGATAAAACACTTCCAAAAAGAACAGGCAAAAAACCTGCTCTATTTCTCCTGGTTTTATTTTCTAAATTTTTCATTTTAATAAATACAAGTTAGTTTATTACAATTTTCAATTCCAATCAAAGGATAATTTAAATAAAAATAATGGCAATTTCCATTAATTATTTGGCCTTCTATTTCTAAATTTCGAACCATAGTGCAATAATCATAACGACGCTCCATTTCACATGCAACAAAACAATCATCATAAGTTTTTTGAGCATTTCCTATAGGATAAAATAAGAAAAAAAATCCTGCATTTTCTTTCATTTCAACCTGCAGACTCATTCCAACAGAAACATTCAAAAGAGTATTCATTCCAGGTAAAACACTAGGAGAATAGCTAAGCCACTCCCCATTAACATTAGACCAGACATTTGAATAAAGACCATTTACTGAGAACAAAAAATTTCCAATACTCTTATTTAATGGAACAAGAGAAACATTAATTTCATTCCACCCTTTAATTAAATCTTTTTTGTAAATTTCTCCTAGACAAACACCATTTAAACAATAAAGTTCTTCACACTCCTCTATTTTTCTAGATTCATCTATTGTAGAACAATAAGAACTTGTTGTTCCAGGATTATTACAAATATAACTTCTAAAAGTTTGGTAAACATCTCCACTTGAACAAGAAGAATTTCCAATAAACCCATCAACTCCACAATCAGAATTTCTAGAACATCTAATTTCTGTTAAGCAAGAATCATATACACAATCATTAGTTCCACACTCTTGTTTTTTATCTTCCCTATTACCACATTCATCATACCAGTATACATCTCCATCATGACAGAAATAAGATAAATGTGAAATGCAGGAATTACAATTTTGATTATTAGAAATACAATACTCATCACTACTGCATGAATCATATAAACTCCAGCTAGACCAACTAGAAATTACTCCAGAGCAAGTTGTAGAAGATCCAGAGCAATATCTCTGCTTTACTCTTTTATAAACATCAGCTCCAGGAACACCAATACCCTCCCCATAAGGGCAACCATATCCTACTTCATATTCATTATTACAAACATAACTATTAGATCTATAATGACAACCATCACAGCAAGCTCCAACACTACACTCACAATCACTAACACAATTTCCACTGCCATCACAAACACTATTTTGTCCGCAAGGAGTTCCAGAAACAGCATTTGTATATGAGTTACAAGAACTACTGCCACAAGCACCATTTCCATTGCAATAATTAGAAACATCATTATAATTCCTGCAAATAGTATCTAAATAATCACAATCTTTTGTCCCGCAAACTTCAGTAGTATGGTATGGAGAACAAACAGGATCTCCACTACTACACCCCAAACAAATTCCACAAGTATCAACAACAAAATCTCTATACTGAGAACTAGAACTAACGCCATTACAATAAAAGTCTGCTCTTTCAACATAATTAGTCCCAATCGGAGAATTTTCTCCAGAACAAAAATAATAATCAGTATATCCAGTTGGCTGAGAAAGTGATGCTTTAAAATCATATGGTCTGCTTCTTAAATCACAGCATGCCCCGCTAATACAATCACACTCTCCATTTACATAGCCATAAATATTATAAGTAGGGGTAGACATTTCACTAACCTTATTATCAAGACCATACACTTTAGCATAAAACTCTCCTTCAGCTCCAGGATCATCAATAATCTCTCCACTTAAAACCACATCAGTAAAATGCGCTTCAAAATAAAAATGATCACAACTAGGCGGATATGCTTGAGCCACTCCTGCTCTCCAAGAAACCTCATCATCAGATCCTAAATCAGATTCCATTAAAGAAACAGTCCAAGCAGCACCAACATACTGACCCAGACCGCATTTCATCTGCTCCTCAATATTTGGAGAATACTTTGCAACTCCTCTAACAATAAAATCTATTTCCTCATCCCTACAAACAGAAGAAGGCAAAATAGGAACAATCTCAATATAATAATCTACATTTGGATCTTCTGGAGCTAATAAAAACTCTTTTCCATCCCGAACAATATAGCCTATACCTTCTTTATTTATTATCTGATCATTAAGATTATCATCTGAGGCTTCTCTTGAATCATCTCTTAAATTAATTATAGATCCAAGATATGGGCTTAGCCCAACACTTGTTTTTGTATTAGATATTTTAGTACTCTCAGAACCAACATTAATATCTTCATTAGAATCAATTATGGGGTCATTAGAAACCTGGCTCTTGGTTTTAACCACAGGAGCAATTAGCTGAATACTTGTAGTTTTTTTTCCAAAAGAAAATAAATTAATGAAAAAATCAAAAAAAGAAACCTTAGACTGTTCTTTTTCTGTATTATCTAATTTAATAATAGGACAATCGGAACAAGATACTAAAGTCAAATTTAATAATAAAAAAAGGCTTATAATTACAAATACCTTTACCTCAAAATTAACCATAATTTCATCAGAATTAAGAAATATATAAAGATTTATATAAAAAAGAAATGCTAAACATCTCTCCTACTGGCTCTCTTATAATTTATTGCTCCAAGTATAAGAAAAATCCCTGAAACAAGTAAAATCCACTTTTCTATACTTAAAATAAAACCAGGAATAACCACAAACTCAAGAGCTGAATTAATAAGATATAATCCCAAAATAAAGTAGATTATTAATATTATACCTTGTAATCCTCCAGAATTATTATAACCTCTCATCATAATAATGACAAAACATTATATTTAAATGTTATGCAAAGAACAAACATTATTATGGATTTTTGAACAAACTATATATACTTTGAATTATTAAATATTATATGATTACCGACGATAATATTAACTCATTAAAAAAACTTATACAAAAAAAGAGGGAATTAAAAGGAGAAGAAGATACCCTAACTAAAGGCCAAAAAGAGACTTTACTCAGGTATGTTAAAGAGAGTCTTAATGAGGGAATTTCTCCTAATACTCTCAAAACTAAGATACATACAATAAAGAATTTTATTTATTATGTTAAAAAAGAATTTGAAGAAATTACAAAAGAAGATATTAAGGAATTTAGAAATTCAAAAAGAAACTTAAAACCGGGAGCTTTAAACAGCTTATTAAGTATAATTAAAACATTTTTTAAATGGTTTTACAAAGTTGAAAGCAAAGGAAAATATCCTGAAATTGTTGAATGGATTGAAGTAAAACCTCCTGCACAATCTGAGATAGTTGAAAGTGACTTAATCTCTTTTGAAGAAGTAAGAGATATCTTAATCCCTACTTGTCATAACTTTGAAGATAAATGCCTTATCTCATTGCTTAGAGAGACAGGAGCAAGAATAAATGAAATACTAAAAACAAATGTAAGCGATGTAAGGCTAGAAAACGATAAAGCATACATTAAGTTATTAAATTCAAAACAAAGAAATGGAGTAAAAAATTATAGGGAAGTTGTTTTAATTGACACTTATTACTACTTACAAAGTTGGTTAAGAGACCATCCCCTAAAAAAGTATTTTAATAAAAAGAAGGATATAGCTTTATTTGTTAATAAAAAAGGTAAAAGGTTATCATACACCAATGTTTATGCTCTCTTACAAAAGATAAAGGAAGAGAGCGGTTTTAAGAAGTCAATTAATCCTCACTTATTTAGACATTCCCAAGCAAGTGATATGGCTAAGATACTCACAGATGCAGAATTAAGAGTTTTTGGTGGGTGGTCTAAAACTTCTCAAATTATAGCAAGATATACCCATATTACATCAGATGCTGTTAATGAAAAGA
>Ga0180009_10000461_pt1 | contig 56906 bp, 45 predicted proteins | sample OS_PC_MetaG_FD_123537 | JGI IMG/M metagenome (GOLD analysis project Ga0180009, IMG submission 123537) | Groundwater microbial communities from the Aspo Hard Rock Laboratory (HRL) deep subsurface site, Sweden - OS_PC_MetaG | ecosystem: Environmental > Aquatic > Deep subsurface > Groundwater... | reverse complement strand
TTTGCTTAAGTTCTGGCGGGGCTGTAACCCCATAATCGCTTGTTTCATAACCTTAGGCTAAAGTGCATATTAAAAACGGTAGGGCGGCCTTACATGGCCGCCTTTGAGATGGTTCTGGCGGGGCTGTAACCCCGCCCTACCGTAATCCTTGCTCTTGGTAAATGTTTTCTTAAGTAAGCGCTTATGGGATCGGGCCTGTCTTAAGCTTGACCGGTGATCCGGCGTGACAGAGAAGCCTAAACCCTCAGATCATTAAGACCACCTTCGGACCTATCAATTCTTTTGATTTTGTGTTTAAACTGATACCCAAATTCTCCCATCTCCTTAAGCACCGGCTGATATATCGATTTGAGAGTCGGACGTTGAACGCCTTTTGTGCCGATCTGCCCTTCCAGAATCAGCTTTGACGCAATGGCTGCCGGAAGAGAGACAGCCCGTGACATTGCGGAATCTCCACCCGGTTCCCCTTTCACCAGCAGGGTTGAAATCCTTTTTTCCGTGCGATCCGAAAACTCAGCCATTACCTCATTATGGACAATAACCATGTCTTTCTCAAGTTGACCATAGGACATTTTTCGAGTCATCAGGTTAACAAGAATATCAGCATTGGTGCCTTTATTAACAGCAATTTCCTCATCATTAAAAAATCCCAGCCATTTCAACTTCTTGATAAGATCGGAATTTTTCCCGGTGTTGAGAAAATCTGCGGTTTTTTGCAGGATATTATCGGTACTGTTTTCTCCGATAAGTGCTGCTACAAACTGCGCATGGGTTATTCCCGCAAATTCCTTTTCCAGGGTAGTATCAAATAAGTTAAGGTCTCCCAACCCTTTCATGGTGTTGCACCAGCCGGTATAACGGAGCAGTCCCCTGTAAAGCGAAATATCATCACCGAGTTCGAAACTTTTCAGGTAATGGGTACAATCACGATTGGGATAGGTTTCAAAAGAACCGATTCCATCCAGATCAACCAGCCAATGGTGATCAAACAGATCACGGGCAGCCACCTCCACTTTTTCCCCTCTCCGGAGGTAAACAGCCGGCGTTTGCGCGGCCAGGATCATTCCTTTCGGACTCCAGGAGAATTTATACCCAAAAGGGTTGTTGTTGTGTTCAAAAGCCGGAAGACCTGCTCCATAAGAAGTCACGCCGGTCACCGTTCCTCCCTCTGACCTCACCTGGTCTATCAGCCGTTTGGTCCCCATATTATCCAACCCGGGATCTTCTCCTATTTCATTCAGTATCAGAATATCACGATTCCGACACGCCTCATCCAATGCGCCCATCGCGGGACTGATATATGAGGTGGTGACCAGGTTTTTGCGGTGTTTTAAGCAGGCTTCAGCCACCGGAATGTGCATGGAGGGAGGAATCATACTCATCACCAGATCAACTTCACCGACAAGCCGGTCGAGAAGATCAAGCCGGTCGATGCTCCAGGCAATGGCTTTCCCCGACGACCTTCCCCGAACAATTTTTTCCGCCTCCGTTTTGTGCAATGAGGTCACAAGAACTTCATAGCCGCATTTATCTAAAAAATAATCCACGGCAGGTTTGGAAACAAAACCCGCTCCCAGAACAGCAATCTTTTTCATGATTTCCTCAATTCAGCTCTTCGATCTTATAGTTGATCTGCATTCCCCGTTCTTTTGCCTCCTGCAGAAACTCATGGGGAGGAACGTGGCGAACGGGTGACAGGAGTCCGGTCTGGGTGATTTTGCCGGAAAGGATCATCAGGGCTCCAATACTGGATGTAAATCCCACAGTGCGGTTCATGGCGAAGAGCCCGGTTTCAAGGTCCCGAAAATCGACCAGATCATAGGTGATCTTCACTTTTTTGTTGTCTTTAATCCCCCACGCTTCCACCCTCAACAGCGCGACATCCCGCTCATCTTTTTTGTACTGGAGTTTTGGGGTTAAACATTTTGAAAGAAAGGCACGGGGAGAAACATCCGCTTGATCAACCTTGATCGGCTTGTCGTCAAGAAGACCCAGTGCCACCATGGTGCGCCAGAACTTCGAATGACCGGGCCATCTCAAAGCAAAACGGGCCATCTCTTTCAATTCATCTCCCAGTCCAAATATCTTTACATACCGTTCGGAATCCCCATTAGGATATGCTTCCACGGAACCGACCCCCGGAAAATTAATTTCATGAACATTCTCATCCTTGAAAATCGAATCTCCCGGCACCTTAAAAAGTCTACCCTCTTTAATCAGCAGGGCTTCACGCACATAAACGTCCAGCACACGATCAAAAACCCAGGAGATTTTGTACCTGATCGGACTGTTATCGGCAGCTTCAGGGGCAGGAATACCACCACCATAGGAGTAGAGACCATGAACAACATCCAGCTCATCAACTGCCAAACGCCCCATTATCAGGTCAATTCCCGGATCAAGTCCCATTTCAGGCAGGATAATTCCCTTCTTCTGCCTGGCCAGTTCTTCCAGCTGATACAAATCGTAGGTATAATTTGAACTGACAAAAGGAATTCCCGCCTCCAGAGCAGCCCTGGCTACCGTCAGCGCCAGCTTAATGGGCAGCATGCAGATCACTACGTTAACCCCTTTGCTGGAAAAAACTCCGGGCAGATCCCTTTCCGTCAAAATATCAAGCCTGGTGATTTTCGTTTTCGAATATCCCATTTTGGCAAGATAACTCTCCGCCTCAGCGAGACTCTCTTCCGTAGCGAAAATATCCGCCGCAAAGATTTCCTTAATCAGGTCTTTCGACTCAAGATCATGAATGACTGCCTTCCCCTGCTGCCCCATTCCCAATACCATTGCTTTCATCTCTTTTTACCTCCAGTTGGCTTCCCGGAATGCCGGGTTGTTTATTTGTATTTAAAACTGTGAAGCAACACTGCCTTAATCCATAGGTACGTCTCGAACTATTTCATCTCTTTCAGTCGCTTTAATGCTGTTCTCCCCAGATCCGTAATTTTTGTTCCCCCTCTTCCCCTTTTGATGATAACCATGCCGTAATCTTGAAGCTTTATGATCAGACCTCTGATTTCCTGTTCGGTTAAAAACAGTTCAAGTTCGTCCGACTTTTTGGACAGACTTCTTCTGCCGACCCGCTCACGGTTTGCATAGGCTCTTTCCAGAATTTCCAGGACAAATAGGTACTCTGAAGCGCTGTACCGATTATCTGCCAACATCTTGTCAACCTGGTCGTCTTTGTCTTTGGCCTTCTCTTTCAGCGGCTGCGAGTTGGGGGCAACAGGAAGATGCCGGACCAGTATCAGTTTCTCTTCAATGTTGCTGAGATATTCCACACAATTAATGAGTTCCCTGATATTACCATTCCAGTCGTTTTGAACCAAAGCTCTTGTGGCTTCATCACTTAATTCAAAATCTGCATTCAGCTTTTTTTTGTACTCGTCAACCAGGGCTAAAATATCCTCTTTGCGATCTCTTAACGGAGGAATATTAAGCGGCAGTACTCTTAATCGATAATAGAGATCCTGCCGGAAACGTTTTTTACTTACCAGGGCTTCCAGATTGCTATTGGTGGCGGCTATAATTCTGACATCCACACTGATCACTTCATCACCGCCGATCCTCATAAAATTCCGCTCCTGCAGCACCCGCAACAATCTGACCTGTATCGTGGGAGATATCTCACCAATCTCATCCAAAAAAAGGGTTCCCTTGTGGGCAAGCTCAAATAGCCCCATCTTCCCCTCTTTTTTTGCTCCGGAAAAAGCTCCTCTAACATAACCGAACAATTCACTTTCCAGCAGACTCTCCGGCAATGCTGCGCAATTGACAGCCACGAACTGATACTCCTTCCTGTCCGATTCATTATGAATGGCCTGTGCAAACAGCTCTTTCCCCGTTCCACTTTCACCTGTCAACAGGATTGAAGAGGCGGAACCGGCCATCCTCCTGGCGATTTTTTTACAGTTGGTAATATCGGGACTTGCTCCAAGAATATCCTCAAATGTGTACCTTGCCTTGTGGCCCTTACCGATTAGTTGCACCCTTAATTTGTGCTGACTTTTCTCAATCTCGGTAAACTCTTCAATGGCCGCTACGGCACCGTATAAGATTCCGCCAATCACAATGGGCGAAACCGTCACGGCTGTGGTATTGCTGTTCATGTTAATCAGCTTTTGCTTTATCTCCCGGCCTGTTTCCAGTACCTCACGATAGGGTATTTCCGGCATCATCTTTGTGGCATTTTCACCGATCATTATCTCTTTTTTGTATCCGACGATTCTCTCGGCACTGGCATTGTATGAATGGATAATCCCGCTGGCATTTATAATAATGATGGCCTTATCAACGATCTTTAAAAGGGTGTCGAGTTGCTTATTGAGAATCTGATTCTCGCCAAGAATATTATCAAGATCAAGACTGGGCGGGGCAATGCTCCTGGAGTACTCTAAATACCGGTCGCTTTCCAGGACTTCCCTTACATCAAGTTTTGCCGCAATGTCCCCAATGGTGCTGATATTAAAAACCCGATGGCCAATATCGATAATGTTGCTCACTTTTTTTGGAACAAGATTAACCTCTCCGGGAGTAACTGCCAGATTTATATCAATGGCAGGAACGGAATCCGGATAAACGGGGATCAGTTCCAGATTTCTACAGCCGAGCTGATGGATTAATAGAATGGTCTCAACACATACCTTATAATTGATATTTACCAGCATCGCCTTGGTTCCGTTGGGAAACTGCTTAATCTGATCAATGCCATGTTTCATCAAGGTATGGTCAGCAATAATAATCTCCGTATCATTTAAAACATGCTTTTTTACCTCCTGAAAAAGCGTATAGGATGATAGCAGTACCAAATCCGCAACAATGCCCTTTTTAATGGATCTGGCATCCAACGGGTATTTTTCGATCCTGATATAATTGCTAAACAGGGGTTTTAAAATTATATCATATACTTCAATAGAGTATGAGTGATACGAAACAACGGCTAATGTTTTCTTTGACATGGTGGTTTCTATTTTTTGGTGAGTCAGGAGCAAAAACCTGGTCATCTCTGCAAGGTTTCCATTGAAAGCATAGCCTTTCCTTGGTACACCCCGGATTCAAATCGGGCCGAATCCCTGCTCCTTCACTCATCCAATCGGATCAAAAAGCATTAGACTGGATCTATCATTAGGGCAACAGCAAGAAATAAACCAGCAGATGATTTATTCTGAATCGATTTACAGTATCCCGGTCCGAATGGAACCGCGCTTGGCACGTCAAAACAGGTTGTTGATCGAATTAACAGCTAAAATTACAGGCGGAATTGTCCCACCTTTCCTTGGACTATACAGATTAGTTTCTGGAATTCATAGGGGTTAATGGGGTTAAAAGATTACACCTATCAACCCTTTTCACCCAATTATCAAATGTTTTCAGTCATCCAACAAAAGTCAATTCTGTCTGTTTTTTACGGTATGGCGGCCCTGCGTGACCGCCATCTGGTGGAAAAATGAGGTAAAGAGATGATGTTACATTTTCCCAAATTATCCGGTTTATACGGCGCCCATGTAAGGCCGCCCTACCGTTTCAGCAATCCGTCAAAATGACAGGCTTTTTGCTGCTTCTGTGAGCCTAAAATGGCGAATTCATGGCATTTAGTTTGCAGAAAAGCCATAGTTCAGTTCAAAGACTCGCTATGTGTTATCCTGTATTGATAGAAATTGTTTCTCGAATTGTTGAGTGAGAGACACGTCAAAACAAGGCAGTTGAGTCTATTATTGTTGAATATCTTCACAGCATTCAGGTCTGTTTTATCTGCATAATCAGGAAAACCCAATCAATTTGGGATTAACACCTGCTTGTTTTTTAGCGGGATGTTTGCTATAAGAATGATGTGCAGTGTCGACCGACTGGTGACAGTGCTCTTAATTCTGTTTCCTTGGGACTATTACATCCTTATCTTTTAGGTTCTGGCTTGGTAAACGTCCGATCGGAATGCAATTACTTCATTTTCCCGAAAAGAGATGTGCAAAACTATATGTCTCAATCAAATTGAAAAGGAGAAAATCAATGAAAAAAACAACCCATGTTCTATTGATCGCTGTTGTGGCAATTTGTGGAATGCTCTTTTCACAGGTTCAGGCGGCTGAATCCACCCTGGATATCGTGAAAAAGCGAGGATATCTGAATTGTATCATCGGAAATTCCTTTGTTGGATTTTACACCGTCGATGAAAGCGGCAACTGGTCAGGCATGGATATTGATATTTGCAGAAGTGTTGCTGCTGCAGTATTTGGTGATAAAAACAAGGCAAAATTTGAATCCGTACAGTGGGCCCAGAGTTTTACCTCGATTAAAAGCGGTGCCGGCGACCTGCTCTCCAAAGGTATGACCTGGACATTGTCACGGGATACCAGCCAGGGGTTGGATTTTCTGGACACCTATTTTTATGATGGGCAGGGGTTTATGGTTCGAAAAGACCTGGGTATCAAGTCAGCGTTGGAACTCAAAGGGGCGACTGTATGTGTCTTGACCGGAACCTCTTCAGAACTCAATCTCACCGATTTTAACCGCACAAACAAACTGGACTTAAAAGCAGTTGTTTTTGACGATTCAGCAGTGCGGAATGCAGCATTTTTTAATAAAAACTGTGATGCCATCACAAATGACAGATCCGGTTTGGCTGCTGCCCGTTCCTCCGCTGCTAATCCAAAGGAATATGTAGTATTACCGGATACCATTTCAAAAGAGGCCTTGTCTTTTGCAGTACGCCAGAACGACAGTGCCTGGGCCAATGTGGTCAAATGGACATTTGCCGCCTTACTTGAAGCCGAGGAGCTGGGTATAAATTCCCAGAATATCGATTCGATTCGCAGCACCACCAAGAATCCTGTCATCAAACGATTTCTTGGTCTTGAGGGCGACCTCCATAAGGGGCTTGGGTTAGAAGCTGACTGGGCCTATCAGGTGATCAAGCAAGTCGGCAACTATGCTGAAGTATATAATCGCAATCTTGGACCGGGCACCGCCTTGGATCTTGATCGTGAGGGAACTTTGAACGAATTGTGGACAAGGGGCGGTCTGCTTTACTCAAAGTCTTTCCGCTAAAACCGGAATCAGTGTGGAGAGATCATATCTCTTCACACTTTCAGGTTCCCAGCAACTTTATTAATCAGCATAATACAAACCTGGTTTTTGTTTCTACAGCATCAGGGTTGTCCGGATAAGTTTTTTCCAAATAGGAGTACACGTAACAAGAGTACAGGTCGCCTATTTGGAAAGTATTTTTTCTGGCGAAGTATAGATTCCGATTATAACGTTATTGAAACCGAAGAGGACGAGTGGTCGATTCACAGGATGAACGGTTTTTCTCAATAGCCACACTTAAAAAACTGATTTACGATTCAAAACTCCGCGCCAAGATAATACAGGCCTTCGTTATTATTATTTCTTTCAGTGTTGGCTATTACCTTCTTACCAACATTGTTACCAATCTTCGCCAGATGGAGCTTCCCTTCGGTTTTGGCTTCATCACTTCTACGGCGGGATTTGACGTCAGCTGGTCACTCATTCCTTACGACCCTTCCATGTCTTATGGTCGTGTGTATCTGGTGGGAATTGTCAATACCCTGGTTTTATCCTTACTTATTATTATTTGTTCAACCCTGCTCGGTTTTATTGTCGGCATCATGCGACTGTCACGAAATCTTCTGGTGGCGCAATTTGCCCGCTGGTATGTCGAGTTTTTTCGAAACGTTCCCTTACTGATCCAGATTGTGTTCTGGTTTATCGTTGTTTTTTCAACGCTTCCCGCACCAAGAAATAGCTTTGGCCTGTTTGACCTGTTTTTTTTAAACAATCGGGGATTCTATTTTCCATCCCCGGTTTTTCAGCCGGGTTTCGGCTGGACAATAATCGCAGTCCTGCTGGCGCTGGTTTGTCTTTTTATTCTAAACCGGTGGTCACAAACGTTTCGGAAACTCACAGGCAAGCAATTGCGTTATTATTACCCGTCTCTGCTCGCTCTGCTGGTTATGGTCTCTGGAGTATTCCTGTTGACGGGCAAACCGCTGGACTGGATGGTGCCAACTCTGAAAGGGTTTAATTTTGAAGACGGATCTTACATTCCAACCGCCTTTGCGGCTGCATTTGTAGCAATGACCATATATCGTTCCGCATCAATCGGTGAAACGGTTCGAGCCGGTATTCAGTCGATTGATTCCGGACAGCTGGAAGCGGCTACGGCAATTGGATTTCCACCTATAAAAACACTGCGTCTCATTATTATTCCCCAGGCAGCACGCGCCATTTTGCCTCCTTTGATTAACCTGTGGCTGACCATTGTCAAGGAATCTTCATTGGCCGTAGCCATTGGTTTCCCTGAATTGGTTTCGGTATTCATGCAGACCTCACTCAATCAGACCGGGCGTGCCATTGAAATTGTATTAATGGTGATGGGATTTTATATGTGCGCCAGCTTGACGATTTCATTCTTCTTGAATCTTTATAATAAACGAATTCAAATGCAGGAGGGGTAATTTGGATCATCATTCAACTCCGGAAGCAGAATTGCTAAAATTTATTCCCCGCCCAAGCCGTCCTCCCGTGATCATCACCTACGGTGTTATCGGCTGGCTGAAAAAAAACCTGTTCAGCAACTTCTGGAACTCCTTGTTGACAATAGCAGTCTTCACCCTGCTTTATCTGCTGTTAAAACCCTTCCTTGAATGGTCTTTATTGAAGGCGGTCTGGACTGCATCAACCCGCCGCGAATGCTTGACAATCAGCCCTGATGGGGCCTGCTGGGCAGGAGTTATTCGCTGGTCAAATAATCTGATTTACGGTCGCTACCCGGACATTTTGCAGTGGAGGGTAAACCTTGGGGTTGGTATCGGTATCATCTGGTTGTTACCGCTGGCATTAAAAAGGGTTAAAAACAAGATCCTAATCGGTTTGACGGCCGTGATACTATATCCCTTTCTGGCCAGTTACCTGTTTTTAGGCGGAGAGCGGAGTTTATTTCACTACACCCTGGCTTGCGTGGGTCTGGCATTCCTGGTGCTGGAATACATCAATATTATTTTTATTTACCTTGGGTTTAAACAGCTTGGCCTGGTACTTGAGCCATTAATGGAGCGCCTGTACCCCAAAAGAGCCGCTTTTTTGAGCCAGCTGACATGTTTGGTGGGCTTGAGTGTTTTGATGGTTTTTCTGTTTTTAACCTTCAGCCTGGAGGGAGTACCCATTAATACCTGGGGCGGATTATTTTTGACCGTCATCATTTCCGGCTTTTCAATCGTGATGGCACTGCCCATAGGTATCGTTCTTGCTTTGGGCCGACGTTCCCAGATGCCTGTTATCAGATGGTTTTCCATTGCCACCATTGAACTGGTAAGATCAGTTCCCATGATTACTGTATTGTTCATGTCCGTCACCATGATGCCGTTGTTCTTTCCCAATACCGTTGACCTGAACAAGCTGGCGCAAGTAATCATAGCGGTCTGCATTTTTGCGGGTGCTTACATGGCAGAAACTGTCAGGGGCGGGTTGCAATCGATTTCCAAAGGGCAGTTTGATGCTGCCAAATCGATCGGTTTGGGATACTGGCAGACAATGTTCCTTATTATTCTCCCCCAGGCATTAAAAGCTATGATTCCCAATATTGTTACCTCGTTTATCAGCTTGTTTAAAGATACAACCCTGGTATCAATTATCGGACTCTTTGATATCATGTTGATGGCCAGAAACATATCCATTGATAAAAACTGGTTTGGACTTCATAGTGAACCCCTGGTCGCCATTTCCGTATTGTTCTTTATTTTTTGTTACAGCATGTCGCAATACAGCCAGTATTTGGAAAAAAAGTTAAATAAAAGCCGTTAATGAAAAACAGTGAATCCGTGAACAAACCTTCTGAAAAAACCGACTCTGGCACTCCTGCCATAAAAGTCACCGGACTGAATAAATGGTTTGACGAATTCCATGTCCTGAAAGACATTTCGCTGTCGATCTCTGAAAAAGAGATCATTGTTATTTGCGGACCTTCGGGATCAGGGAAGTCGACCTTTATCCGCTGCATCAATCACCTGGAGAAATACCAAGAGGGTGTTATTTCCATATTCGGCCAGGAACTTGGAACAGGGAAAAAAGCTACGGAGATCATCCGCGACAATCTTGGCATGCTGTTTCAAAGTTTTAACCTGTTTCCTCATCTGACCATACTCAAGAATTGTACCCTGGGTCCGATATGGTTAAAAAATATACCTGAAACCAAAGCCATTGAACAATCACTCGCCTTGTTGGAAAGAGTCGGGATCGCCGATCTGGCTTCCAAATTCCCCGGCCAAATATCGGGAGGGCAACAGCAACGGGTTGCCATTGCCCGCTCCCTGGCAATGGAGCCGAAGATTATGCTGTTTGACGAGCCGACATCTGCCCTTGATCCCGAAATGATTAAAGAGGTTCTGGACGTGATGATTGATTTGGCCGAATCAGGAATGACCATGATCTGTGTGACCCATGAGATGGAATTTGCCCATAGGGTTGCTGATCGGGTTATTTTCATGGCAGAAGGCGAAATCGTAGAAACAGGTCCGCCGGAACAAGTACTGAAAAATCCAAAATGGGACAGAACAAGCCAGTTTCTACAGCATGTTCTAAGCCATAAATCGTAAGACAAACCTGACTCATTCACCGGAAAAAGACGTGCATCGAATTGAACTGATTGTGAGAGACAGTGAAGTTTATGTCGGCGGGATTGTGCATAACTCCGTCTATTTTAACTACCTGGAGCATGCCAGGAATAGCTACCTGAGGGAAAACAAGATCGATTTTATGGAATTGGCCACCAAAAGAGGTGTCAAGTTCGCCCAGGTCAGCTCAGAACAACAGTATAAATACCCCCTGATGGCAAATGACCGTTTTTATATTACGACCAAGATCGAGAAAGCCACTTCAATTCAATTCCTGTTCAAACAAAAAATCATACGGCTTCCGGATGAAAAATTGATTCTGGCAGCCAATACCATCGGCGTACTAACCAATGAAAACGGTTACCCGATCAGGGTACCCAAGGATATTGAAGCAATTTTGACTGAGATGGGGATAAAATAGCGGTTTACCTTCCCCCTTCAACAACCGCTATTGCCCCATCTGTGAGCTCATAGATCCTCAGACCGTCTTTCCAGAGACTGGCATCGGCAGTGATGATCGTCCTGTCCGCTTTATGTTCCACCTTCTTAATATGTGCTTCGATTGACATGAGCTTGTTGGCCTGGACGATCTGCCCCCGATACTTCCAGATAACCTCACTCGCCGCATTGGAAAAGTAGGGAGAGCGATACGGCTGTCCCAGTTCCTGATGGATGGCAAACATTCTCATCAACTGCAGAATAGCCTCAACACCAAGAGAACCGGGCATGACAGGATCCTGATAAAAATGGTAGGGGAAAAACCAGTCATTCGGGTCCACCTCTCTTTCGCCATAAATGTAACCCAGACCATACTCCCCTCCCAGTCGGCATATCAGCAGCTTGTCAAGAAAGCTCAGCTGGCTGGATGGCTGGAAAAAATAGGGCTTGCCTGGTGCTGGCTCAAAATACCGGCTTTGATCCTCTGCTGACTTAACATCAACAGAGATTATCTCGGATTCCGGAACCTCGTTTTTTTGATACCAGGGGAGTGCCTTCTCTCCCCTGTCCAATCCCACCTGGTTGGCCAAGGCATTCGGGGTAAAATAGCCGAAGGTTGTATCCCCCTTAAAGAAAGGACTTCCCTCAACGGAAAGTTCATAATTAAATTGAACAATCACCGTTTCCGCGCTGGCCGCCACTGATGTCAATTCGGATGTGGCGGTTATGGTGCGGTTTCTCAGGTCGACCTCCCTCAGCATGGTTGCATGTGAATCCAGGTTTCTGAAACATAATTCCAGATTGGGATAGATGAGGGTGCATCCCATGTATGTTGCCAGAAAGCCACAAGGCTGCAGGGCGATCTCCATATAAATCGAGTAGGGCATCACCGGGGCGGAATTCTGCTGATAAAACCAGGCATCCGCCGGTACATCATATTCAGCGACCAGATTTGCTTTCTGTTTATACTCACCCCGGGTGCCGGTCACCTTAAGAACCCTGCTCATCAGGAGAAGATCCCCGTTCGGCGTCCTGGGTGATCGTCGTCCTTCATAGATTGAATAGTGCTCACCAAAACATTTCACCAGAGACCCGGTTGCAAATTCCGAGATCTGCTCGTAGGTAAACTGGGGGTTTTTGTTTTGAGGGACTACTACCGGCGATTTGAGAGGAGCATCCCAGACAGTATTCCCGGTTCCGGACTGCTGCTTTGAAGAAGGATTGGTTTTGCACAAAGCCATTTTCAACAAAAGGGCTTCTCTCTCCGCCCTCATGGTATGATAGCCATATTCCAGAAATGCTTCATGGCTGCGATGAACCCGGGCGCGGTGATCCGAAAGGGTATCCAGGGTTAAATCAAAAACGGTTGCTCCGACATGGATATCTTCCACAGTTTCCTTAAGAGAAAAAGTAAAAATGGATTGATGGTTGAGTTAACGGCTGATTGGATACATTATAATAATCTACCAATCACTGGCAACCCGTAAACGATCCCTGAGTATACCATCTATAACAGTATTTCTTATACTCAAAAATCTCCAATTGCAGATTTTTAATCCACCAAACTTACCCAATATTTACTATACAAAAAAAACAGGGAAAGAGAGCTCTTCAATTGTCAGAAACCGGCAATCGTATCAAAAGGCTATACTTGTCAAAACCGTCTGGCTTTGGTATCGTCCAACTCAAATAAATTTGATTTAACAAATTTCATCACCGGGTAACAGCCTTTTGCAGAAGCCGTTTAAACAGCATTTATTCTCATCTATGAGTCCACTCCGAAAAGTAGATTTTTTGTTAATCCCTTCGGCACTGCGAGTCTCGTGCCTCACCAAACCGTAATCCAGGTTTTGATATTTTTGGTTAAATCTCATGAATACCGGATCAAGTCCCATAAGCACTTAAATATGCACATTTTGCCCAAGAGCCGGGAATACGGTAGGGCGGGGTTACATCCCCGCCAGCATGTACTCAAAGGCGGCCACGTAGGGCCGCCCTACCGTTTAAAACAGCATTTGTTTCCATTTATTAAATTTTGACGATGGTTGCGAATTATTCATAATCAGGTTCTTTATGAATTGACCAAGATATATGAAGATAAAAACACTACTGGGAGTTATCTGCATTCTTCTTTTCACCATGGGAAATAGTTGCACTTCCATGGGGGGTAATGAAATGTCCCAAAACTCCATTACAGGCAGGATAGCAATCAAAGGCAATGAACCCGGAACCTGGGTGGCACTGGTTGCTGATGACGGTATTGAATATCGCCTAAAAGGAAAACTGGTGGAACGGCTCAGGGATAAGTATCAGCAGCAGGTTGTAACCCTGACCGGTAAACTGGTATCCAAATCAAAGGGACCCGGTTTGCCAGCAGGTTTTGAAGTGGAATCGGTGATAGAATAGGCACTTCGGTATGATTTGCGAGAGAAAATTGAAGGGCAAATTAAAACTTAAACCCGATTTAAAATGAAACAGCTTATGGAGAGAAAATATTGATCTATTTTACTGAGCCATGAAGGGTTGCTGAAGGATTATGACACCATCAGGTTGGATTAAAGGCAGGATAGAAGCATCGCCGCCTAAGGAGAGCAGGCGGCAATGCTTGGGACCAAAGGCTTTGCTCTTATTGTCCTTTTTGGCCACTGTCCTGGTTTATTTTAGCGGTCATTTCTTTGCATGAATCAGTCAGATCTTCATAGTGATCCAACAGGCAGTTTTTGACAGCTTCTCGATTTTGCCCGGCATTGCTACAATAACTTTTTATCTCAACCCTTCACGGGTTGCCTTCTCGGGACGGATTGCCCCCTCTGGGAGGTGGATCATCCATTGGCTGTTGACCATAAGCACCGGATGGGCCAGGCATACCAACGGCATGATCAGGGGGGTGATTTAATCCGGTCTGAGGCTTGAAATCCACTTGGCCGATATGCTCTCTATTTGAAGAAAGCGGTCTAAATTGTGAAATATAGTGAACAACCTGCCAGATCTCCTCCTCCTTTAAAGGATTCTTGAGTTCCGGCATTCCAACAGTGTTTTTGAAACGAGGCATTTGCGAGTTGAAACGACCGCCTCCCAGTGCCAAGGTCCAGTACATATAGGCGTCTGCAGGGATGCGCAATCTGTATTCTGCAGTTAGATCCGTAGGCGAAGAATCGATAAATTCTACCTGATCACCATCTCCACGACCCGAAACACCATGGCAACCAATACAACGTGACAAGAATATCTTTTCACCTGCCTGCACTTGCTCCCGATCATCTGGCAGTGGATTGGATAAAAGGCGGTATTGCCGGTCTATCCCGTTCGCCAGCACATACTCCTGACGTTTGATAAAGGAATCGCTGGAAGTGGCTCCTCCGCGTTCAACTGGTTTTCTTTGCTGCCCCCCGGAAGCTCTTTCGCCTCCAGTACCTTGTTGTCCCCAAATAAACTCTGCAAACATCAATACTGCGCAGAGTAATATCAAAAAGATAAGATCAAGCTTCTTTTTTTTCATTGTATTGCCTTCAAAGTTTTCTGCAATCTTTCAATTATTAAGAAAAAACAAGCTGATCCTGCCACTAATCCGATAAAGTCGGATTGGCTTACTGAAGCAAAAACACCGCATTTCAGCCACCGGACAAAAACCAATATCATTCATAATGCAAGGCCTCGATCGGATTAAGGTTTGCCGCTTTGCCGGCGGGGTAAAGCCCGAAAAAGACTCCAACTGCACCGGAAAACAGGAAGGATACTCCAATGATCAATGGATTAATCTCGCTGCTCATTCCCATGATTCTACCAACCGAAAATGCAATCCCGAAACCCAAGGCAATTCCGATTAATCCGCCCATTAGGCTAAGAATCACCGCTTCTACCAGAAACTGAACCAGAATATCATTTTTGTGCGCACCAACGGCCAGGCGAATGCCTATCTCCCGGGTGCGTTCGGTAACGGACACCAGCATAATATTCATGATACCAATTCCGCCAACCAGCAACGAAACACCGGCAATTGCACTCAAAAACATGGTTATTGTTCCCGTGGTTTTGGTAGCAACTTCACTCAATTCTGTTTGGCTTCTTACTGTAAAATTATTCACCTCCTCGGAGGTTAACCGATGATACTCCCTCAGCAACGTCTCCAATTCCTTTTGAGCGTCCTCCATCAGTTCCGAGGAAACTGCTCCGGCCATAATAGAGTGAATATGCTTGCCTTTTGTCATCCGATACAAAACCGTAGTCGTCGGTGCCAGAATCAGGTCATCCTGATCAGGCCCCATGGAGCTTTGCCCTTTCTCCGTCAAAACACCTATCACCTTGAAGGGTATGTTGCGGATGCGAATTCGTTCACCCACCGGATTCTGGTTGGAGAAGAGTTCGTCAGCTACAGTATTTCCCAACACGGCAACCTTAGCCATGGTTTTTTCTTCCCGCTCAGTGAAGAACCTCCCTTGAGAGAGTTCCCAATCCTTGATATGAAGATACTCAGTGCCAACTCCGGAAATAGTAGTCGACCAGTTAGCCGAACCGGCAATAATCTGATCTGATGTTTTAACTTCCGGTGAAACGTATTTAAGCAGAGTCGCGTCTTTTTTAAGCTTTTCTACATCCTTCAAAGTCAGTGTATCAAAACTGGAGGCTCCCCGACTTACCCCGCCAACTCTGGCGGCACCCGGCATAACAATCAGGAGGTTTGTTCCCAGGGATGAGATCTGTTTTTCCACATCAGCCTGTGTCCCTTCTCCCAGAGATATAAGAGCAATAACAGACCCCACACCGATAATAATGCCAAGCATGGTTAACAAGCTCCGCATTTTATTCTTCATAATGTTTTTTAAAGCCACTCGAATCATCCGCGTCCATCTCATCGCAACTCCTTGGGGCTTTGATCTTCATCGCTTACGATCCGACCGTCTCGCAACTCAATAATCCGCCGAGTGTATGCCGCCACTTCGAAATCGTGAGTAACCAGGACAATGGTAATGCCCTGCCTGTTTAAATCTCGAAAAATCGAAAGTACTTCCCTGCTGGTCTTACTATCCAGGTTTCCGGTAGGCTCATCGGCCAGAATGATCGCCGGTTGGTTAATCAGAGCTCTGGCAATCGCCACACGTTGTTGTTGCCCGCCGGAGAGTTGAGCGGGTTCATGGTGAAGGCGATCGCCGAGATCAACACGTTCCAGCGCGTTCTTTGCAGCTTCCCAGGTTGAACCTGTCCGGCGAGATCGATTGTAAAGCAGTGGAACCTCAACATTTTCCAAAGCGGATGTACGCGGAAGTAAATTAAATCCCTGGAAGACAAATCCAATCTTTCGATTACGAATATCGGCCAATTGATTTCTATCCAAATCGCAAACAGGCAGGCCATCAAGAAAATAGTCCCCTTTGCTGGGATAATCCAGACATCCCAGAATATTCATTAATGTTGATTTCCCAGACCCGGATGTACCGACAATGGCGATAAACTCACCGCTGCTTACGGATACTGAGATTTCTCGGAGAGCATGAACTTCCTGATCCCCCATTCTGTATATTTTGTGCAAATCACGAATCTCAATGGTTTTCAAAATAACCTCCCCATTCCGCCGCCTCGAGGAGGCCTCGGCATAAGTGTCTGTTTAGCGGATGGGGTAGATTGAGGACGATTGACTCCGATCACCACAAGTGTTCCTTCCTTCACAATAAGTGGATCTTCACCAACAATCTCGGTCACTGCTCCATCTGTCAATCCGGTTTCAACCACCACCGGTTGAAGCTGCCCCATATTATCCATAGTAATAAACCGACTTTCACCAGAATCAACCCTCCCTTGATTGTGGGTTGTATCTTTACCAAGACCGAATTTGATGGCTGCGTTATCGATCAACAGTACATCTTTGCGTTCTTGAATAATAAAATCGACAGTTGCGGTCATCCCGGGAAGTAACAGGTTTTTTTTGTTTTTTGTCGTAACTACCACGGTATAATTAACAACATTGGAGATTGTCTCGGGATTCAAACGAATCATATCAACCGTTCCTTGAAATAGATCATCCGGCCATGTTTGGACAGTGAACCGCACTTTTTGTTTCTCTTTGATCTGCCCGATATCACTCTCATCCACATTAACTTCAATCTGCATTAGGGAGAGATCTTCAGCCAATATAAATAGAGTCGGGGAACTCAGGTTTGCAGCTACGGTTTGTCCGGCACTGACAGAACGTTCTATGACTGTCCCGTTAATAGGGGATCGGATCTGTGCATTCTTCAGGTTGATTTTAGCGCGTGTCAAGGCTGCTTGAGAGGAAAGCTTCGCTGCCCGGGATTTTTCCATTTCGGTTTGGTAGCCTAATAAATCCTGTTCGGTAACATGTCCCCTGGAATACAGTTTTTTGTTACGTTTATAATCCTCCTCTGCCTGTAAGTATTCAGCATCAGCGACTATTACCCCTGCTTCTGCCTCGGATACTGATGCTTCAAGGAGATCGGTTTCTAAAGCCGCAAGAATCTGCCCTTTCTTTACCCTGTCGTTATAATCGACATAGACATGTTTGATGGTACCTGAAACCTGTGTTCCAACCTCAACCGTACCGACTGCGTTAATGGAGCCGGTGCTGGAAACTGTAGTTTCCAGGTCGCCTCGTTGAATCCTTGCTGTTTTAAATGGAGAGTTATCCATTGACTTGGCCTTGGCAGTAAGCATCTGATAACCATGAAGTCCGATAAATAATGCGCCTGCCACAATGAAGATAAAATGAACAATTTGTAACAGATAATAACCGATAGTTGTCAAAGTCTTCATTTCCGTTTGTTATATTAAATAAAGTCAAAATAAGGGAAACATTCATTAGAATTCTCCCAGGCGATCAGTGTCCTTCGACCAGGGAAGCCCATTTTCTGTCCATTAGTCCTTTGATTCATGACTGGAAGAATGTGGTCTTTGGCTGTATAAGTTATAATTTACAAGGTGAATATGGAGAAAATATGACAAAAGTATGAGGACAATGTGAAGATCCGGCAGATTATACGGAAAAGCCGGGCTGTCCAATCAATCATAAAAGGAGAGGTGATTATTGTTGAAGGTCTTAATAGGTTTGAATCACTGAACTACCGGGATATTAGCTCATAAGAGCATACTAAGGAGTATTTTTGGTGGAGAATCTTTGGTTTTAAACAGCAGGCGACCTTACATAATCGCATTAGATAAGTACAGGCGGGAATGCAATCCCGCACTACCATGATCTCTGCTCTTGGCAGCAACTCGCTAGATGATTGCTGCCAAGAGCAGGATTACAGAGAATTACCAGACCTCTTTTGGTAAAAGTCCGGCATCCCGGGCTTCTTTCTCCAGCTGATCTCTGAAATCCGGATGGGCAATGGTAATCATCTGTTTGACCCGCTCATCAACACTCTTCAGCCATAAATCTGCGATACCGTGTTCCGTAACAACATACCGAACGATCGAGCGGGGAGTCGTCACCACTGTGCCCAATGGGAGAGCGGAAGTTATCCGAGATACCAAACCACCTTCGGTTTTGGCCACGGAATTCAATGCAATGAACGATTTACCGCCTTTTGACAGAGCCGCCCCCATGACAAAATCATGCTGTCCGCCAGTACAACTGAATAAACTATGCCCCAGGGTTTCCGATGCCACCTGCCCGGTAAGATCTACGGAAAGTGCATTGTTAATTGAGATATAATTGTCATTCATGGCGATATTATTTATATTATTAATATCATAGATCGGCATCGCCTCCAGCTTCGGGTTCCTGTTCATAAAATCATAGAGCTCCTGGGAACCGATTCCAAAACCGAATGTAATCTTGCCCGGATAAAAGGTTTTTTTTGACCCGTTGATAATCCCCTTTTTTGCCAGGTGCATCATTGAATCGGTCAGCATCTCCGTATGAATCCCCAGATCCTTTTTTTGATCCAGAAAAAAGCCAATGGCATTGGCGACCGGACCGATACCGATCTGTATGGTGGCCCCGTTTGGAATGCGCTCCACTATGTATTCAGCCATTTTCCTGTCATTATCATCGACGGGAATGTCCGGAAGCACGGGCAGAGCATGATGAAATTCACAGATCATCTCCACTTCGTCCACATGAATACAGGCGTCTTTCCCATAAACATAGGGAACCTTGTCATTCACCTGCACAATCACCCTGTTAGCCGGCTCAACCAGGGAGGCATTGACCGATGTCCCAACCGGACCATAGCTCATATAACCCCACTCATCAGGTGGCGACACCTCCATGGCCACAACATTCCCCCCGATCACCTCCTGAAACAACTCCTTACACAACGATAAATTACAGGAGGTGACCTTCACATTGCCCTGCTCAATAAAAAATCGTTCCAGGGGGCCGATAAATACTGAATGGGTACCAATATGCCCTTTGTATTTTCCCTCAAGGAAATTTATCATATCCATGTACAATACAGTGGCAACAGTCACATCTTCCAGCTCTTCCCATCTGTCACCGACCGCATTTAAAAGCTTATAGGGAACAGCGCACGCCCCGGGTACCGATATGGTGTCTCCTGACTTGATAGATTTAGCCGCCTCTTCATGGGTGACCAGTTTCTCTTGATAACGTTTTTGCCAACTCATAAGATCCTTCTTCTGTTTGGATTGTACTTCCTTTTGAACTCCAGGAATCGTGGAAGCCAATCAGTTTTTAAAATCTGGTTTTTAATGTGTTTTTAAGACTAATTAGGTTTACATGTCAAGTAAATTAGTCTTTATAGACAAATAAAATGGTATTATTCGCCTATTTAGTGATTGACAAACAAGGATAAATTTTATACCAGAAGATTCAACCTGATTAATAAGGCGCGGAATAATCCAGTCAATCCAAAATATTAAAGCGCAATAGCTAACATGATTACCCATGAAAACTAAAGAGAAAATACTGAAGACTGCCGTGGAGATTTTTAACGAGCATAGTGTGAGTGAAATCTCCGTCAATCAGATTGCCGGTAAAATGGGGATCAGCCCGGGAAACCTGCGCTACCACTATAAAACTAAAGAGGAGATCATCCGCACAATTTGGAACACCATGACCTCACAGCTGGATACCATTTGGTCCAATCCGGAGATTCACACTCATGAACCGGCCATAGCCGGATTATTGTTCAATCTCGGCAATCTGTTTTACAGCTACCGGTTTTTATATCTTGAGTTACCGCATCTCTTGAACAAAGATCCCGATCTCAGGGAAGAATACCGAAGAAGAACAGAAAGGATAATAAAGCTATTGGGTGTGATATTGGATTCATGGGCAAATGCCGGGATCATGAAACCGTTGAAGTCTCAAAAGGAGAAGGATTATCTAATACGAAATCTCTGGCTGGCAAATCAACTGTGGATGTACTACTGGGATACCGTTCATGCCAGGGTGACCGGGGAGAACATCAAAGAGGGAACCATGCAGATTCTGTTTGTTTACAAACCTTATCTGAATGAAAAATCAGCTGATGAGATAGAATTTCACCTGAATCAGTTGTGCGATCAATGATTAATTTTCGTTTGCTGAATCGCAGGATGTTAGTGCCGGTCAGGGGGAAAGTACCGGCACTAATTTGAAACCTGTAACTATTTTCCGAACACCTCTTTTGGCTTTTCCTTGCTCCCGGTAGCGTTAGGGAAATCAACAGCTTTGTATGCCTTTTTATTGTGGGCAAGCAGCTCGTTGGCTTCTTCCATAAACTTGTTGAAGCGTTTTTTGCATTCATAGAAACCGTGCCACCAGGCGTAATCAGGCGCCATCATGGCTGTCCCCATTCTGGCTCTTCGTCCTTCATGATGCCACAGTTCATAATACTCAACTTCCAAAGCTTCATCAAAATAGCGGGTGTTGTCCAGCAATCCTGCTGCATAGAGTTTGTCCAGCATGGCTTTGGCGGGTTTGAAATAAACATCATTATATTCCTGTACTACCTGATCGAGCTTGATGTAGTGATCATTCACCCAGGTCTGACCGTGGCACTGAACACATATCTCTTTCATTTTGTCACGCTCCGTATTCCAGTCTGTTTTATTGGGGAAGGGGCCAAAGTTTTCGGGCCTGACGGTCAGCGGAGCCTGGAGCTCCCAGGAAAGTCTTTCGGTTACATTATGACTCGTCATGGTTTTCCCTGCTCCCGACATATGGCAGGAGGCGCAGGTTGGTCCTCGATAATCCAAACCGGGTGTCCAGGTGCCGGCGGGGGCATCCCAGTTGTAACCATCCCCATGAGCCGTATAGATATCACCGTGCTTGGATTCCATATAGATCTCAATCTGCGGATGATCCGGACCCAGGTGACATTGTCCGCAGGCTTCCGGTTTTCTGGCTTCCATGACTGAGAACATATGCCTGGTATGGCAACTGGTGCAGCTTCCCAGGCTTCCATCCAGGTTGACGCGCCCCACACCAACATTTGGCCAGGTTGCAGGATCGAGACTGTCTCCCTTCATCTTCAAGACGGTACCATGGCAGTGAAGGCACCCGGAAGCTCTTTCAACCTCACTGTTCATACCATGGTTGAGCCAGGGATCAAGTTTCCACATGATTTCCACCGTATTGGCATGTTTACTCTGGGAATATTCTTTTGCTTCATCAGGGTGACAGCGAGAACAGTCTTTGGGCGTTACAACGGCCGTGATGGGAACCTTGTCCTCCTTAAAATGTGTCTGGCTGATATCCTTGTCGTGTTCCGCGGCCTTGTGGCAATCGTAGCAGGTAATATTGGCGCTGGCATGACGGCTTTTTGTCCAGTCCGCAAATAAGCCGGGATGTTCCTTCTGATGGCATTCGATACAGCCGGCAGCCTCATTTGACATACCCCGTTCAATACGGAACTCCTTTGTTTTTGGGTAATTTGCGGCAAAAACAGTGCCCGGCAGCACCAGAGCCAAGACAGCCGCAACAGTGATACAGATTTGTTCAATGTTGATCAGTGTTCTCATCATTCCCCCCAATTTATATCGTAAGATTGTTAATCCCCTGCATAAACCGTTTGGAGCTGTTTATAACGGTATACAGGCGTTTTGTTATGAACCAGGTCACGGTGGCAATCGATGCATTTTTTTTCATAGCCGCGTCGGGCGTACACCACTTCCCGGTGAGCCAGCATGGCTCCCCTCTTATCAGGAATATGCAGAAGATTGCGATGACATTTCTGACACTGCTCGTTTTTAAAGGATGCATAGGCTGCTTCTCGGGCAGCATCATGGTCATATTCATCCATTACAAAATGAGCGATCACATCCTTCAATCCATGTGCGGTTTTGGTGTAGAAGAAGTTAAAGGTATCCTGCGGTGCAGGCAGATGACAGTCCATACAGTCAGCCACAAATCCGTGACTGTTGTTAACGTGGGTTGAGGTACTCCAGGTATCCACCGCAAATTGAATCTCATGGCAGGAGGCACAAAACTCCGGAGTTGAGGTTCGTACCATGGTGTAATATCCAAGGCTGAACAGGGGAAAACCGATACCTATCCCCAGCACAACCAGTAATCCTCGAAATAAATATTTTTTCATAAAAGATCCAGTCAAATAACTTTTCCCTTCAGTAAAAACAGTAATTTTGGGTGTATAAAGAATATCACATAATGTAGCTTTTGCAACTTTTTTTTAAAAATATATTCAAAAGTCAGCATCAAATTCAGGAACAATAATTGAGCGTCAAAAACAAGGTAAATAGAGGCTTCACAGATTTGATAACTAAAAACCAATATAATTTGTATCTATTCAGCTGATAAAGCAGGCCTGTCAAAGGCAGATACAGATCTAGCATTGGCGGACAAAGCGTTATCCGACCTACGCTAAGCGCTCAATATAACTTATTGTTATATTGCCCTTATTAATCTCATCAAGTCCGTTGACAGACCAATTATTACACTCAATGGCGAACAATTATGCTGTCGGAGAATTATTACAGGCAGCAGTAGAGATGATTATGGAGGTATTGTCAGTTGCGGTGTCAATACCATCGCTAAACTGTACGACAAATTAAGTCGTTTCTGAGCTGCAAACTGGAAATCAGACGCAAAAAAGATGCATAGTACCGCCTGCGAAATCTTCAATGGTCTGCTTGCTCACCAGGGTTTTATAAATCGTCTATTTTTTATGAACGTTTTATAAACCAATTTTAAACCTTTTACCAAATCAAAATCAGTGTAATATTAACTATGAATCCGTCTATTCAAATTCGGATTAGTGGTATTTTATATGTGTTAACCAACTAAAATTTAAAATTAATTTATGGGGGAAAAAAATGAAAAAGAAAACCATAACGTTCATATCGGTAATCATGTTGATTGCTCTGGCAATATTTTTTGGTTGTGCCAGTGACAGTGATGACGATAGCAGCAGTTCCACTGCTTCATCTGACACTTCGGTTACTTATAAAGGGCCTGGTTCAATATGGACACTTGATGTTAGCGGGGATTCCTTTACCTTAACAGAGGAGGAAGACACTTCCGTTTTAGTTACTGCTGAAGGTTCATATACAAAGACAACAACCGGTTTTGCGAGTCTGACGGTCTCGTCTTCTTCGGGTACCAATGCTCTAGATGCGGGTGATAAGGCCATTGGAGTTGATATTCCCGGGATTGCCTTTTTATTGAAACCTATGTCAGACAACTCACCAGTTATTACTTTCGTGAAGTATGGTGAGTGCCCCTCCGAAAACGTTGAGGCCAACTGGGTAAAAACAAAGTCTAACAGTCGGGACGCATCTCTTGGGAACGGCGATGCCGACAGTTCATACGGATCTCCTGATGCCTGGGCAGGTCAGTTTAATTTTGATGTTTCCAGTTCGGTTGCGACTATACCGGTATCATGGTCAATTACCAACACCAGTGGAGATGAATTCCCGGTTTTTTTTGATACAAGTGAAACATTGGGAACCGGGTTGTGTGACAAGGGCATTCTTGAAATATCTGAGGCAAGTGGAACAACACGGCTGTTCATGACAGAAAATGGGGGTGCAATTGTTGATATCACCGGAACCCAATCTGTCATCGGATTTAACAAGCAGACTATATCTACGGCAGAAGAAATAGATGGCGATTATATCGGGTTTGTTTTTTTTGGGGCCCAGGGTAAAGTATATCCGCTTTCTGCAACTTCAACAAATGGAACCATGGTTGTAGATGCACTGAGTGACGATACTGAATCCATTTCACAATCCGCAGTCGGAACTGTTAATAACTACCAGATTAACACACCGGCAAATGGATTTGTTAAAGTCACACTGGATGACTCTGTATCACGTCCGATGGTGTGTAACTTCAATTCAAGCATCGGATCATCCAACAAAAAAATTCTGTTTTGTGTAACCCAGGATACCGACCAGGGTTCAACTTCATACAAGCATTTTAATGTACTGCTGGTGTCGAAATAATCACTGGTATAAATGGAACGGATTAGAATTTTCGTTATCGGATTGAATGGCTATTTTGTTAATCTATCTTCATGGTATAAAAACCATCTTTATACCATGAAGAATCTGGTAGGGTTATCACATAATACAAACTGGTACATCTGAATAACTGTTTTTTCAGCTTGATATGTACCAAAAGAAAAGATAGGTTTGTTTAAACCAAATTTATTACAGCTCTTTCTATGAACACCTTGATGTAAAATCGGAAATCGGGATGATAGCCGTCATGTTCATCATTATTGGTATTCAGATGGGTTTGATCGTTTATCAGCTTACCCTGAATTGTATTTGTCAGATATGTTTTGTAATCAAGACCAGCTTTTTTGCAGAAAAAGTGAAATTTTCTTTCTGCAAACATCAAGTGCATATTTCGACGTGTAATCCACATGGAATGAATTCATTTCACAACAAACCGCTCAAAGGGTCTGTTTAAGCGAATGGGTTTATAGTCAGAGAAGATGGGGTTACACCTTCCTGATTTTTACTGTTCACCTTGACTTTGGGACATCAGATCATGGATTTACAGGATAAGAATCATGATGAATTGATTGAAATGATTCAAAAGTTAGAAGAATCAATTAAGTGGGCATCAAGAAACACTCAGCAGATCGCATTCAGCCAATCAAAAGAGCAAACCGTTTTAAACAAATTGATAGAATTGAATCCGTACGCCATTGCCTTTTGGCACAAAGAGGGGTATTTCCTCAGCGGAAACCCGGCGTATGTTAAAATGTTTCGGGGATGCCCGCCAAGAGAGTATAGCCTGTGGAATGACCCAATAATTCAAAACAGTGGACAATGGGATGAATTCAAAAGATTGCAGGAGGGTATGACCTTGAAATTTTCGCCTTTATATTATAACCCCCATGATCTTAATCCCGATTTCCCAGACAATCCAATCTGTTTTAAAACAGTGGTTTTCCCCATTGTGGATAATAAAAAAGAGATCGAAACGCTTGTATTCATTTACGATGATGTGACCGAAGAGAAAAAACTGGAGGAGCAGAGCAAGCAGCAGCAAGTGGCTATTGAGGAATCAAACATTACCTTGCGCAACCTGATTTCGAGAATCGAAGAAGAAAAAAATAACCTTCAGGAATCAATTGCCCTAAATCTAGAGAAGAACTGCAAACCAATTCTTAACCAATTAAAAGAAAATTTCCCTGAGGCCAATGCTGAATTTGAGCTGCTTGAAAGAAAGATGAGCGGAATTATCAGCAGCTTCTATAAACGGCTGGTTACCTCTAAATTCAGTCTAACTCCAGCAGAAATCAAAATCTGTGAAATGATAAAAGAAGGATACAGCGGCAAAGAAATAGCCTCGCTTCTCAATATTTCGTATTCTACTGTTCACAATCATAAGCAGCATATCCGACATAAACTGGGATTACGAAATACCAAAACAAACCTGAGAAATTACCTGATGAGGTTTTAGATGTTCTAAGAAAAAAATAGACAAACAGTATTTCAGCGTCCGACTGCAATATCTGACTGGTGCTGAATTGCACGACAGCATTCCTTTAACATCGCGGTAAACATATAAAAATCAGACACTCACTCCTTGTTTTACATGGAATCCACAATTATTTCAAATTGATGGATTCAAGTCCGGCATGACAGAGAACTCTAGACAGACGAGTTTAGAACAAATCGTAGAATTATATATATATGAAGAATTCGGATAACTAGCCATACCCAGTGCTGGGTAAAAATTGGGTATGTTTTTATTTTTGAAATCATTGAATATTTTTTATCAAAGAGTGCAATTCTGTTCGGCGTGGTGCTGTTAGCTTACTTTTTTTTGCACTTCGATAATGAGTCTCACTTCTATTTCTGTCATGAAGCTTTTGATAGATGTTTTTAATATAGATGTATACCGTTCGACAGCTGATATTAAGGTTTTCGGACAGCTCGTTATAGGTCAACCCCTTTTCCAGTCCTTGTAAAATTTGCATTTCCCATGGAGAGGCCGGATTTGGATTTATGCCGTTTTCATCTCGAAATTCATTGATTATAGATCGAGCAATTCTGGCATTCATCAGTGCTCCGCCATTATGAAGATGCCGTAAATTCTCCACAAGTTCCCGCGTTGTAAGACCCTTGAGCAAATATCCGCAAGAACCGGCTTTGATTGCGGAAAAAATTTTTGACTCATTGACAAAAACAGTGTGGGCTATGATATCCGTATTCGGATACCTAGTCTTGATGATTTTAATAAGATCGATCCCTGATATTCCCGGAAGCTTGAGGTCTGCCAAAAGGATGTCCGGTTGTATCCTGTCAAATTCCAGTAAAGCCTCTTCCGCAGTAAGGAATGCCCCTTCAACTTCAATTTCCGGTTCTCCCTGTAATAAAAAACTCAAATTTTCCAAGAGTAGTTTATCATCTTCAACAATCACCAGTTTCATAACCATTTTTGTGCCTTTTTACACATATTCCGGGTTTGGAATTCTATTAAAATCTAAAAACCAGCAGGGTGGGCAAGTGATAGTCGTTTGTTTTTTTTATCTTGCCGGTTTTCAACCTAAAACGTTAATTTTTATTAACAAACTGCTTACCGACACTGGAATTTTGTAAAAGCAAAAGAAAAACGGAGTCATACAAAATTACTGCGTTCTTGCAAAACGAAACCCTAAGACCGAGTATTTACTGTATGGATAGTAGCCGGTATCTACATAGCTTACTCGTTGGAAGGCACTGGAATCGCCAAACGCACCATTTCGGGCCAGACGGTAAGATCCATCCAGATCAAAAACCCACTCCTGAACATTGCCACTCATATCGTATAAACCCAGGGCATTTGGTGATCTGTTTTTAACCACCCTGGTTGTGGTAGCATAGTTATCATAAAATCCCGCCACATCTGCTGTATACTCAACATCACCGTCGCCATCGATGTCACTGCCTCCAGTGGAAACCCAATATTGAGCGTCAGCACCACTGGCATTATCAGCAGGATAATACTCGTTGCTATCCTGTATATCACCATCATCATTGGCATCATTTATATACCGTGCCGCAAAAGCCCATTCATTTGAAGTGAGCAGGCGAAAACCGTCGGCAGTTGAACTGGCAACGGCACCATCGCAATCAGCCGCATTGGAATCGCTTGAATCGCGGATTGCTGAGCTATCGTAAGTGTAGACAACCGATAGAGATGTTTCATTCTTTGCGTTGTAGTACTCTGTCAAGGCATTCATCCATACCATGGCATCCCGCCAACTGATCATTGTTACCGGTTCCTGGGCTGCTGCGGTTGGTTTTGCATCATCAGACCCGTCATTTCCTTCCCTACCGGCATTGGCAAATACATACCCATTGGATGTTCCCCAGGTATACACTGCATGCCAAAGCTGATAAGTCACTTCAGTCTGGCTGACCAGATAAGGATCAGGAACTGAAGCTGTTCCGGCATCACTGGTTCCAGTATAAAAAGTCAACTCACCTGGAACATAGACCATTGTGAAAGATACAGTGTCTGCAGTGTAGGTAACAGTATCTCCTGCAGTTCCCTCTGTAATGGTAACCGTAACTGTGTAGTTCTGTACGGAGCCATCAGCTGCTGTTACAACGTAGGTCACGACATTGCTGAAATTGTTGGCAGTTACCCCACTTACCTGTTGCGTGCCGTTTATTGCTGCCAGTTCACCGGTTGTGGCGAAATTGGCAATTAAGGCAGTAACATTAGTCCCAAAAGGAACTAACGCTGAGATATCAGTCCCACTGATTGTTGCCGTTATATCAACCGAAAGGGCACTATTTAACGCTCCGGTAAAACCAAATGCCGTGATTTCTTTGGCATCACTCTCAACTGCGGTTGCTTTTGTAACGGTAACCGTATATTGCAGAACGCTTTCATTTGTTGCTGTCACGATATAAAGCACAGCTCCGGTAAAATCATTCGCTGTCTCTCCGCTGATTTGCTCAACAGTTACCACCAAAACGGATTGCCCGGTATGTTCAAAAGAAGCAATCAGGGCAGTAACATCCGTTCCGGCTGGTACGGTGCAACTGATATTTGTATCTGATACTATACAGGAAACATCACTGGATAACGCCGTGTTGAGAATTGCGGTAAAGGAAAAAGCTGTTATTAATTTATCGCTATTATCGTCACTGGAGTCACTACCACTTGACGAAGAGCTATTACAGCCTATTGATAATAAAGTAATGACACCCATAATCATAATTCCTTTAAAAGAAATCACTGTGATCCATTTCATGATTGCCTCCATTTAATAGAATACATAATCTCTTCATGATCAGATTATCGTTCCAGGGCGGAAACTGGTGATGTGTAAAACCTATTTACCACAATTATCTTGTTCAACCTCCTTTAGAAGAAAATCCTCAAACAACCAAAGCCATTAATGATAAAACGCAGTAGAGCCAAATCCCCAACATCATATAGAAGACAGGCTGAAGAATTCTCTGCTTAAAAGTTAAGAAGATTCTTATTAATTGAACATACCCATTACTGGGTAAAAATTGGGTAGGAACTTGAATTGGCAGATAACTGTGTGATGAAACAGCTTGAAAATGGCCGGGTCAATGGATGGTTAGATTATTCCTTTTTTCCTGGCCTTATGAAGGGTTTCTTTTTTCCCTTGGTATGCAGTTTTTCGTAGATGTTTTTAATATGGGTATGAACCGTGTGATAACTGATATTCAGATTCTCGGACAACTCATTGTAGGTCAGCCCCTTTTCCAACCCCACAAGAATCTCCCTCTCCCTGGGCGACAGCAATTCTTGAGTATTAACGGTTTTATTTTGAAATTCTCTAATAACCGATCGAGCGATTTTGGCACTCATCGGCGCGCCACCTTCATGAAGATTATGCAAGGCTTCTATCAGTTCGCGAGGGGTTAGTCCTTTTAATAGATACCCGGAAGCTCCGGCCTTGATAGCAGAAAAGACCGTTTCTTTACTATCGAATACAGTATGGGCCATGATATCCATATCGGGAAATTTCTTTTTGACGATTTTTATCAGGTCGATTCCGGACATACCCGGAAGTTCCAGATCCACTAGAAGGATATCCGGCTCCAAAACCTCCATGTCCAGCAAAGCTTTTTCTGCTGAGAGAAAGGCACCGGAGACTTCGATTCCCGGTTCCCCATTTAGTAAAAGCCTTAAGTTTTCCAACAGCAGTTTATCGTCTTCAACAATGACCAGTTTCATCTTTTTCCCATTGATTTTCTCGTTGTCATATCAACGTTTCAGAGGCATCTGTCTGCATCAGGATTGAAGCGTCTTGTCAATCATTACAGGCAGCGGCACATCAATCTCAATGCAGGCCCCTCCCCGGTTTTTCAAAGTCATCTTTCCTCCAAGTTCGGATACTCGTTTGTTCATATTACTTAATCCCTTGGACGTGCCTGTTCCGTCAGTCTTATTGGAATGATTGTCAGAAAATCCAATCCCGTCATCGCAAATGGCTAAAGACAAAGATCTATTCTTTATAAGAAAGTCTACACTAACCGATTCAGCTTTGGCATGTTTAATAACATTGGTAAGCGCTTCTTTGTAGATTTTGAACAGATACATACACAATATACCTCCTGGCGGCCCCGCTGTTTCCGACAAGTCATTTTTCAGCCGGAAGGTTATACCGTGAGGTTCTATGATTGAATGACCATAACGCTTCAATTCCGATATCATAGACCCCCAATCAATTCCCTCCTCATCAAGACTCTGGATGAAGCTGCGGATATCTGCCAGATTATCCCTTGATAAATCCGCAATGACAGCCAGGTTTTTTTTAACGGAGTCCAGAGAATCGGAATGTTGCCCCACATCGGCTAGCAATGAAATGTTGGTACTGGCGGCTCCAATTCCGTCGTGTAAATCACGCAGCATGATCTCTCGCTCACGGGTTTTGATCTTGATTTGCCGTGCATACGTTTGAAGCAATTCAAACATCAGTCGATAACGTCTGATCAATATCAACGCCATTGAGGTAACCAACCAAAGCAATCCCCAGTGAACGTATGAATCTTCCCAGAAAAAAACCCTGGATACGCCGAGAATATCATATAAACCAGCCAGACTGACCCCAATAACCCCAATCAGAAGAATCAACGCATCCCGGTCGTGCTGAGCAACTTTTAATGTCAGAACAATAGATAACAGTATTAGGGAGAAACAATAGATTCCTCTCAGACTCAGTAACAGGTAAAAATAATAACGAAATGGAATAATTGATAGGAACGCCAGGTTCAGGAAGAAAGAAATCCCGCAATAGAGAATAAGAAAACGGCGGAACCATTTAATGGAATCATACGGACTCTTATCAACAATCTGTTCGGTGAAATACAGGGTTGCCAAAAGCATCAGGTGGAGTGTGACAATTGATATGTAAAACCAGGTCAGGGACGCGTTGACAAAGAGTTGCTTTATATCTGAATGCTGAATGACATAAATACCGCTACAAAAGCTGATAATGCTTAATGAAAAAAAATCTCCCCGTTTACGATAGGTGCTGAAGAGAACAAGGGCAATGAATGACACCACCATCATGATTGCGGCGATGACTATCCGCCCCAAGTCTCGATGTATGATGGCTTCAATCAAATCGGCTTTTGATGCCAGCACTACATTTCCACGAATACCAATGTCATAATAATCAGATGCCAAACGAATGGTCAGGTATTTCGACTGGTAGTTGTCCGGAATCGTGATAAGATGCCAGGCAGCATGTGTGTGCGGCCAAACTGAATCTTTTTTGATTGTTCCGAATGTATAAATTAATTTGCCATCGAAGTATACTTCGCAAACACTGTAGATTTTTTTAATGAATAGAGTCGGATCGGTCAAATAAACTGCCGGCAATTTGAGTCTTATCCAAAGATCCATATTCGGTTTTGATGTCTGGAGTCTTTGATCTTTTGAAAGATTTTGCCAACCGTCCCCATTCCCACCTTTCATCACCCCAACAGGTATCCCTTCCACCGCTGCTATCGATCTACCCCAAAGAAATTCCCAATCATCAATAACATATAACTGAGGATCGGGATCTTCAATCCCGGAGCCTGCTATCGGCTCAGCTACCACAGAATTACTATTCGCCAGTATCAGGCAGAGAAGAAACAAGAATCTGGAAAAAATCAACCCGATTTTGGAGCTTTGCTGATAATAAATAGAAGGAATGATATTGCCGTCAGATTCATCCATTTGGAACTCGGAAATGGCATTTGATACTTTATTTATTGATTCCTGCTTAGCTTATTAGACTGCGGAAATATTAGGTAATCGCTGTTTTAGTGTCAAGGTATTTTTCCTTCAATCCAGGGCAACTAAGTCATTTACTAATTTCTACGAGATAATTACAGCTCAGGCCAGATTCCTACCTTAATTTCGGGAGTCATCGATAACAATCTTCCTTTTTTATCCACATTAACAAAAAATTTCAATAAATTAAACTATCATTCAGGGGGCTCTATGTAAGGTCACCCTACTGTTAAAAACAAAACGGTTCATCGTCTTCTTTAAGAAACCCGATTTGGTAAAAAAATGAGATACGAAGGATTGCGATTTATCACTCACAAGGGTAATCTGGATAATCTCATTGCGAAGTTGCGCAAACATTAAACAAAAAAACAGGACATTTTTGTAAGGATCGCCAAAATGGTTTATGATGCCCGGGAAACAATTGTAGGAATAGCCAAGCAAAGAGCTGCAGAGCATGGCGATAGAAATTATATCACCTTTTTGGAGGATGGCGACGATAAAGAGCAACTGTTGAGTTATGGTGATCTTGACCGATCAGCCAGATTGGTCGCTGCGTGGCTCCAGAGTCAGGGTATAAAAAAGGGTGATCGTGCCCTGGTTTTACTGCCAAACGGCCTGGAGTTTGTAAAAATTTTTTACGGTTGTCTCTACGGTGGAGTATTGGCGGTTCCCCTATCCCATCAACTGGGTTCCTATCGAGAAACATTGATTCCCAATCTTAAGATTTCCAAACCAAGAGTGCTGATCTCAACACCGCAGATTGCCGATTTTCTCAATAAGCGGTTGGCCACCGATCACGAGGAATTTGCTTCCATCAGGATTATTTCAGATCGAGAAATACTGAGTCAATCCGGTTACAGTTATCAAGAGCCGGACATTACAGCCGATGATCCCGCCTATTTACAGTTCAGCTCAGGTAGTACAGGAGCCCCAAAGGGAGTAATTGTCGGACACAGCAATATTGTGGCCAACATGGAGCAGTCGCGGATTTTCGGACAATGGCAGGAGAAAAGTGGCACTGCCTTATGGCTTCCTCTTTTTCATGATTTTGGTTTGGCCGCCGGATTGATCGGATCCCTTTATTGTGGGGGATTTGTCGTTTTGATGACACCGGTGCATTTTATCCTAAAGCCGTTCCGCTGGCTCAGAGCCATGTCCAAGTATGGCTGCGCTCACAGCTATGCTCCACCATTCGCTTTTGACATGTGCCTGCGAAAATCGACTGCTGATGATCTGAAAGGCATAAACCTCTCCACCATGGTCTCCGTTGTCATCGGAGCAGAACCGGTGCATTATACAGCCACTAAAAAGTTTAATGAGTATTTTGCCCCATACGGTTTGAAATCCGATGTGGTGCGACCCGGTTTTGGCATGGCCGAAACCGTCATTATGTTTTCGGAATCCCCCGGACTGGAAGTTCTGTGTGCTGATCGCCACTTGCTTGAAAAGAAAGGTACCTTAAAACTGATAGATGGTAACACCGACCCGGAAGATAAAAAGTATCTTGTGAACCTGGGAGCCAGCATGTTTGGACATGAGATCGTTATCATGGGTGAGAACTGTGAGGCTTTACCGGAGGGGCAGGTGGGTGAGATCACCCTGACCGGCCCCAGTGTCTGTATGGGCTACTATCAAAATTCCGAAGAAACGGAGAAAGTTTTTAACCAGAGAATAACAGGATATGAGACTCCCTTTTTGAAAACCGGGGATTTGGGATTATTGTGGCAGGGAAATCTCTATTTTGCCGGACGAATCAAGGATATCATCATCATCCGGGGACGCAACTATTATCCGCATGATATTGAATTTGTGGTGCCCAAAATCAAGGAGGTTTGCCCTGACTGTGTCATCGCCTACGGCGTCACTGATCATGAGCAGGAGGAACAACTGGCCCTGGGAATCGAGATTGAATCGGAATACCTCTCGCATATGGACGCTTTTAAGGAGTATGTTCTGCCACAAATCGATAAAAGAGTGATCAAGATTATCGGTGACAATTTTCAGATCTACCCCTCCGTGAGAACCTATTTGCGGCCGGGAACCATCAAAAAAACCTCCAGCGGGAAAATCAAGCACACCGCAACCATACAAATGATTGAACAGGAGGAGTTCAATGGCTTGTTGTTTCGAATCAGGGAACCTCACAAAGCTGAAGAGGACCGCGCCGAATTAAGCACCAAAGATACGATTATCAACCTGTTCAAAAAGATTGTGGAGATCGAACCGGTACTGGATGAACCCTTGATCGACCTCGGCAGTGATTCATTAAAAATGGTGGAATTTGTTGAAAGCGTTGAGGAGCATTTCGCCATTCCCGGGCTGGATCTGCTGGAAGAAATCAATGAAACCACCACCCTGGATGATATCATCCGCATTGTCGAAGATGAAAACCTGCAAAACCTGGTGCCTATATAATATAAAAGAGACCGTCACTATTAAAACTGATTATTAACAAACCAGGTCGCATAGTCGTTGATCAGCATAAATTCCAGTGACCGATTATTCACAGCCTTGAGATCACATAAAGGAATAATACACTCTTTTTTCTCGTCTGCTGCCAATTGAAGACTCCCTAGCAATCCGTACATATCATCTCCCGAGTTTTCAATGGCACACAGGGTGTATCTAACCAGATCTTCTTTTCCAATGACATCGCAAGGCAGGGGGAGTGTCTGCTTAAGCAGGCTGAAAAATACTGCCAGAGTTACCTTGTTCACCGTTTTGTCCTTACATTTTTCCAGCACTTTTTCAATTCTGATATTTTGCTCTTCGTTACTGTTGCCCATGATATTTTAAAGATATTTTTTTAAGTAGCAGATTTTGCTGTTTCTGAAACTGCAGCCGGTTTTCTCCTGAAAACCCTGACTATGGCAAAACCGTTAGTTATTATTTAACTGCAAAGTGCTATTATGGGCAACCTGTTTCGATTTTTCAATTCAAAACCGACCGACGGAACAAATGGATGTCAGAGGTCAATTGGTTGAGGTAACAAGAGGCGCTAGCCCGGAACTCTTTGTCATAAGACCCTAAAGCTTGGTATTCCTTTCGACAGTGAGATGAAAACTTTCAGCCAAACAGGAAGAGAGCCGCTTGGTATCATTTATAAGTACAGGATTTACCTGAGATTCGGGTGAGGTATTCGGCGAGAGGATTATCAACTGCGTATTGGAAGGTTTTACTGTATTTATCAATTTTTTTCAGTCCCTCAAAATCAGGACTGCCATCCGGTGTATTGAGTAAGGAACGGTTTTTCTTTGCTATCTCATCACACAGTTTTACACTAAATACCGATCCATATAAGGTGGAGACTGTTGCTATTTTTTCGTAATTGGTTGGGAATTCCCTAAAATCCACAAAGAAAAGTCTGGCACCCTCCAGGTTAATGTCTTCCATTTTCTCTCGGGAGCTTTTCCCGCTGTTATGCTGTTCTTCCTGGTCAGTGCTCAAGGTAGAGTAGGCAACCAACGAATTCCTAAAGTCTGCCTTATCAAGATTTGCATCTTTAAACGTTGCCAGATACAGTTCTGCGTTTTTGAAACGGGAATTCTCCATATTTACATTAACAAATCCGGGCATTTCCAATACCGTTCCTTCAAAATTGATCTCTCTAAAATCAAAATCCTTAAAGATCGGCTTAATGAGTATAAGCCCGCTTAGTCTGTTTTTCCACAAAGCAAAAATCTTCATTGTCCGTGAAAGGATTTTTTCGTTTCTCTCTTCCAGGAATAGCGAGCCAAAGACGGTCAAGGGATTTGATAGATTCGGTTCGATGGGACACCGGGAGTTCTGGATGGCAGGCAATGTCTCCAATAAACTTTTAAATTTGTCGTTATCGATGTTGGCCGTTGCTGCCAATTGGGCTTCCAGTGTATCGAGCCTCACTTCCAGTTGATTGTAGCAAGTTTCAAACCGATAGGAGGTAATTCCGAAGATTGCTATATAGACAACAATAATTGCAAGAAAAACAAAAGGAGGAGGTTTCTCCTCACTCTTTTTAAGCGGTATTATTTTCCAGACGACAAAGTGCAGTCCGGAATAGTGGTATATAAACCAGGAACACATCTTCTGGAATCTGATGAGTTTCTCCCACCAGGTCAGTGGTTTTGGTCGATATTTTTTCTTATCTCCAAAATACTCGTATCCCATTTTATTTTGTGATCCTGCTGATTTGTTTTAAAGTTCAGTCCGATAGTAGCTCCCTCAATAACGAATTTTAGAATTGCATCCGTTATCCGGGTTTCCAATCTGCCTGCAACCCTATTTCATTGATTAAGAACCAAGAAAAAAGAATCAATAATAAGGTGTTAGGTTGCAATTCACCACGCTTTGAGGCGTTATGTCAACTTTACTTTGTCACCCCCCAGGATTTGACAAAATCTGTTTTCACAAAATAGACTATTTTTAAGACATCAAAAACATCTTCATTCGAATTCTTCACATCATACAATAAAACGGAATGCGCAATTAATTGATCTTTTATACTTCCACCTGCTGGTAGAGAAAATAAAATCAAATAAGATCAATGGCTGGTCGGTCTCCGACTTGACCGGTGCGTTCCCGGAATCCGTAAAATATATTTTTATCTTTGAATCCCGCTAATAACCTTAAGGTCACAGGGTTACCGGGTTTGTTCTTATTTACCTTGCATGATTGGTGCGAAAAAGCTCTGTCATTTCTCCCGGCGATTTGTTTATTTGAACAGGATAGTCAAAAAACCAATTGGGAGGGACTATGGGAAGACAATCCATCGAATTTCAAAATGTTACTTTTGCATACGAAACACTCAGCGAACCGCTGATCAACCGATTATCACTGCAGTTCTATCCAGGTTGGACCGGAGTCATCGGGGTCAACGGGGTTGGGAAAAGCACCCTTTTAAAACTATCAACAGGCACCTTATCTGCCTCTCAAGGTCAGGTTTTTATTCCCGGAAATGCATTGTACTGTCAGCAGAGGACGGACAGCCCTCCGGACAGGTTTAGTGACTTCATTAATGCCATGGATCATGACGCTTTTGTACTCAAAGGACAGCTGTTGATCGAGGAAAACTGGCCTTCCCGTTGGAATTCCCTCAGTCATGGAGAACGAAAGAGAGCCCAAATCGGAACCGCCTTATGGATACAACCTGCAGTACTCGCTATTGATGAACCAACCAATCACCTGGATCAATTGGCACGGAGCGTTCTCATCAAAGCCCTGCAGTCATTCAAAGGTGTTGGCTTACTGGTAAGCCATGATCGGGAATTATTGGATACTCTCTGTAGATATTGCCTGTTTCTTGATCCCCCGGAAATTTTCCAAAGACCGGGAAATTATTCTAAAGTCTGGAAACAGATACAGCAAGAGAGAGAATCCATTCAAAAGCAGCACCTGCAAGCCAATAGTGAATATAAAAAACTGGAACGGGAGGTCAAAAAACGGAGGTCAGAAGCCCTGCAGGCTGATAAAAAAAGATCTAAACGTGGAATCGATCAAAAGGATCATGATGCCAAATCCAAAATAAACATGGCCCGCTTGACCGGAAAAGATGCAGTTGCCAGCAAATTGATGAACCAGCTGGAAGGCCGGAGAAGCCAGGCGCAAAACAGATTGAATCAGATCAAAGTAAAAAAAACATATGAAACCGGTATCTGGCAGCAAGGAGAAAAATCAAAAAAGGACCTTCTATTCTCTATTCCCCATGGGATTTTATCCCTCGGTGAGGGGCGTCAACTCAGTTTCCCGAACCTGTCCATGAAGCCGGATGACCATGTCTCTCTCACCGGTTTAAACGGGACAGGCAAGAGTACGTTGCTGAAACATATAACAGAATCCATTACCCTTCCTCCGGACAGGATGATCTGTATCCCCCAAGAAATTGACGCTGAAAAATCCAGACTGATCCTGCAAGAGGTTCATCAACTTCCCGGAGATAAATTGGGACATATGATGACCGTGATAAACAGACTTGGAACCCGCCCACCCAGACTCCTCGAGAGTTCAGAGCCCAGTCCGGGTGAAGTGAGGAAGATCATGCTGGCCATCGGGGTCGCCAACATCCCCCACCTGATAGTGATGGATGAGCCAACCAATCACCTTGACCTGCTATCCATTGACTGTCTGCAGGACACCTTGAAGGATTACCCGGCCGGTCTCCTGCTGATCAGCCATGATAAACGGTTTTTAAGAGAGTTAACGACCATAAATTGGCATATTACCGAGGGGGATAACGGAACAAATACATTAACCATTCACCAGGTATAGACTGTGGAAAGATAGTGGTTTTGGCGATTTTTTAACCGGGAAAGAGCATTCCCGGCTATCAAATAACTTAGAGCTTTCCGCCATTCAGAAGTGCATAGACCACTGTTTTCTGCAGCATCTTCTCTTTTAGGGTTGCCGGCTTGTCCAATTCCATCCTCTGGAGATAGGGGATTGTCTCCGGTGGTATGGATGTGATGGTTCTGCCCACTTTACCCAAGGATACCTTTTTCCTGGCCAGATCGTTTTTAAACTTTCGGAGTGATCCGATCAACACGATCTCTTCATCGGTCAAGTCTTTCCCCAGGGGAAACGGATCAAAATAGCCTTTTTTCTTGTATGGGGCTATCATCTTTTCCAGTTTGGTTGGAGTATTGTTCCTGAATCTTTCTGGAATGGTATGGTTGGTAGCAATTTTCTTATGCTTTTTGGCTTCCCGCAGTAAGCCCTCCTGAAACCTGGAATCAGTGACATTAAGAATCCTGGCAATTACGGTGCTGTCTGTTTGCCCTTTGATATCGGCTATTCCGTATTCCGTCACCACCATATCCCTCAAGTGTCTGGGAATAGTGGTATGGCCATAGTTGAATACCACATTGGAACTGACCTTGCCCTCTTTGGTACGCGTGGATTTTATCATGAGAATCCCCCGGGCATCCTTGAGTTCGTGAGCCATACAGACAAAATTATACTGCCCGCCAACACCACTGACCACTCTGCCATCCTCAAGTGCATCGGAAGCAACAGCGCCCAACAGGTTGACCTTCATTCCGGCATTGATAAACCGTGCTTTTCGGCGTTGCAACGTTTTTATCTCTTCACCGCCGTATAGCTGATTGACATATTTAACGCTGGTCATGTTAAACAACCGACGCTCCTCTTCGGGCATATCGTTCAAGGCATCGTAAAAAGCCTTGGGGCCAATGAAGAAAGCACCATGCATGACTACACCGTGTTTCAACTCTTTTCCCAAACATTCGGCGGTCACTTTCTCAAAGGCTGTTTCATCGCACAGATCGGCGGAATAGCTTCTGGAACCGTTAATTATCTCGCCATCCCGATAGGTAAGACCCTCTTTTAAAATTCCATAATGTTTCAAGAATTCGAAATTGTTTTCAGTCAACCTGCCTTCAATAGCCTGGTGCTCCATCAGGGCAGACAACATCTGCGGTGTTACGGTTTCGGTGATTTTTTTATTGTTGAGTAATTTTTGAATGGGAATACTGTCATAAACCTTCCGTTTGATAATACCGCTTTTGTACAAGTGGATAAAACCGTCCACCAGCATTTCGGAAGACCCGTATAATCCCTCTTCAAAGCGATCAGTCCCGCCCCATTGCTCAATCACATCACCAAAACTATCCTGAATACCAAAATCCCTGATCGACTCATTATAGACATCATTATTATCCTGACGCATCTGAAGCCCGGCGCAAATTGCATCTCCCAGGGAACCGATACCGATCTGCAGGGTTCCTCCATCCTGAATCAAGGTACTGGCATGAAGACCGATCATATAATCATCTGTTGCCACGGAAACCTTCGGAGGGGCAAACAGAGTGAAATCATACTTGGGGTTATCGATGATGGCATCGAATTGATTTCCCTCTATAATGGCATCGCCATACATGAACGGCAGATTGTTATTGATTTGTCCCACAATGAAATTCTTCGTCCCTGCCTCAGCCTGTTTCAGCATTCCTTCACCAACTTCGATGGGTGTATCCGGATTACAACTCATGCTGTAAACAGGCTTGCCATCAATCGTATCCTTGGCCAATAACTGTGCTGCTACATTAATCCCAAGTGAAAAAATATCCCTGGAAACATGGGTATAATTGCTGCTGATGTAATTTTGTTGGGCATGAGGTGCGTTCAGGAATCCGCCTGACTTGTTGTAGAATTCAATAAGTTCAAAGTTTTGGGGTAATTGGTTTTTCCTTAAGTCCTTCAGGTATTCAAAATCGGGGAAATCGGCAAAAATCCGTTCCACCAGCGGTTCCATGATTCTTCTTTCCAATTCGCTTGAAGCGGTCGGTCTTTCCAGCGATAAGGCTGTAATGATCTTTAGACTGATGGTGGGGTCTTCCTTTACTCTTTTATAGATTTCATTGATCAGCTGGTTTGGCTTTCCCAGTGCCAGTGGCGTTCCAAGGACGACATCTTTTCCGACTCTTTCGAAAATTGCATCTACACAACGCTCAATCTCGTCATAGTAGACAGGCCGATTATACTCCATTGGTGTTCTCTCCTCCCTCTTTCCGGTATCATACAAATCGATTCGTTATGCCCGCTCCAACGCATACTGAATGATTATTATTTCAATTTAATACATTGAGAATTTTTATAGCTGAAACCCTTCTTGTCTGTATCTTTGCCTTTTTCGTCCCGGTAGCTCAATAAAAACTTGGCGTAAGACCTCGTCAAAATCAAGGCTCGGGAGATTTTACATACAACTTAAAATGATTTCAGTGGATAAGAAAGGAACCGGTTAGGAGAAAACAGAAGGTTGCTTTCTCTATTCCGGCTGTTTTAATGGGAAGATCGAGTAGGTACCCAGGGCTTTAGCAACTAGCTTACCTTCATGAAAAACATCAGATTCAAGAGTGGCAATTCGTTTTCCTTTTTGAATCAGTCTGGTGATGCATTCAAGCGTACCGGAAAATACAGCTTTAAAGTAGTGCACCTTAATCTCGACTGTTGCACAGAGTTCAGAAGGATTGAGTTTGGAATACAAAGCCCCGCCCATGCCTGTGTCTATCATGGAATAAATCACGCCACCATGAGTTGCGCCATGGGGATTTAAAAGCTTTTTACATATTTCTATCCGGCATATACTGGAGCCATCGCCCAGTTCGGTAAACTCCAACCCGATCAGTTCACCAAACGGGTGAAATCCTTTTGAAGATTTTGGAAACTCTTTCATGTCGTTGGCTGTGTTTAAAATTCTAAATCAGGGTCAAGGCTTTTTGTATCCCTAACCTGTCACCGTTTTATTTGAGATTAATTTATGCCAGGAATATAGCCTGTTGACAGGATATCAACAATCCCGCAACTTCAGTAACTGCAATTCTATGAACACATTAGTTTATTTCAGACTGGTCACACAAGCAGATTTAGAAATCATTCTTCACAAACAGAACAGCCATGTTGACAGGGCTAACGAGGGTATCTTATACTTTTCAAGATAGGTAAGTATTACTAACTATTTTCACCCCTTCTTCCTTTGAGCGAAGACTCTTCCGCCAATGGAAGTTTTACAACATTATGAAAATAAAGGATAATTTATGACTGATCTGTATGAGCAGTTGAGGGAGAAACTGCATCAGTTATCGGTTGGTTTTCCTAAAACGGAATCGGGTGTTGAGATAAAGATTCTCAAGAAGATGTTTGACAGGGACGATGCTGAACTCTTCCTGGAGATGACACCTTTTATTCAAAAACTCGGCACCATCGCCAAGAAAACCGGAAGAGATCCTGCAGAGACAGCAAGGCTTCTCGAAAAAATGGCTGAAAAAGGTCTTATTTTCCGATTGAGAAGAGGCGACAACTCAATGTATGCAGCTTCTGCCTTTGTGGTGGGATCTTTTGAATATCAGCTAAAAAGGATGGATAAGGAGCTGGCCGAACTGGTTGAACAGTATTTTAATGAGGGCTTTTTAGCCGACGGCATTGCTTCCAGCATTGCCCCTTTGCGTACTATCCCGGTTCACCATTCAATTGAAGGATCAATGAGAGTTGCTCCCCATTCGGATGCAAGGGAGATTCTGAAATCAAAAGATAAAATAGCTTTAGCCGATTGTATCTGTCGAACCCAGCAAAAACTGATCGAAAAAGAGTGTGATAAACCGCTGGATGTCTGTTTTGTTTTTGGGTCCCATGCCCAGTATTATGTGGATAACGGCATGGCACGATTCGTTGCTATGGATGAAGCCCTGAATGCCCTGGATAGGGCGGAAAAAGCGGGACTGGTGGTGCAACCGGCAAGTTCGGTTAATCCCGGTGGAATGTGCAATTGTTGTGGCGATTGCTGTGGTATTTTGCGGGCTCTCAACCTGCTTCCCAATCCGGCGGAGATGGTTTACAACGATTACTGGGCAGAAATTGATACCGATGAATGCACCGGTTGTGAAACCTGCATGGATCGATGCCAGGTAGCTGCCATCAAGATGAACCAGGAAGAAAAATCACAAATCGATTACGATCGCTGTATCGGATGCGGATTATGTGTAACAACCTGTCCGTCGGAAGCGATAAAACTGGTTTTGAAACCTGAGGAGAAAAGACTCCCGGTATTTTTAACCAACCGGGAGATGATGGAAGCCACAATGGAAAAACGGGGTATTACGGAGCTACTTTGATTTCTGACGTTATAATAATCTCTGTTTCCTCGTTGGACGCGGCAAGCCATTCTTTAATAGCGGGGTGGCTTCGCATGGTCTGTATATAGTCTTTTTCCAACTCATTCAGTTCAATACTGTAAGTATGAAATCTCATTACCACGGGAGCATACATACAATCCGCAATGGAAAACTCACCGAATATCCAGGGTCCCTTTAAGCAGTATTCACGTCTGTTTTTGCTCCAGACATCCTTGATTCGCTCCACATCCTTCATGGCGTTTTCAGGCGGGACAAACACTTCAAACACTTTTCTGCAATTCATGGGCATATTTTCACGCAGAGCAAAAAAGCCCGAATGCATCTCTGCACTGACTGATCTTGCCATAGCACGGACTTTGAGATCTTCCGGCCAACCCTTTTTCTCGGGGTATTTCTCTGCCAGATATTCCATAATAGCCAGGGAATCCCACACTCCCAGCTCTCCGTCCTTTAGATAGGGAACCTTTCCCGAAGGTGAGTATTGCAGGATTTTTTCCTTGTATCCATCTGAATAAAGAGGGATCAGAACCTCGTTAAAAGGGATATCAAAATGCTTCAGGTATAACCAGGGTCGTAATGACCAGGAAGAATAGTTCTTATTGCCGATTACCAATGTCAGATCTGTCATATTGCCTCCAAAAGAAGTTCATTCATCATCTTTTTTGATATGTCGCCATACCAGGTTGAGCAGAACAAAAAGAAGTATCAAACCGCTGAAAAACAACCATGACGATCCCCGTCTTGCCCAGAAAAACGCAACAATGATCAGCAACAAGGAAGTCCACATGATCAGCGAGCTTCCTGTTTGCTGCTTTTTTTTCTGCAGATTCTCTTGTCGAAACTCATCTCTGACCTGCTGAGCGATAAGTTCCATCTCCTCCCTGGAAAGCGAAACAAAGTCTTCCATTGCATCAAGCGTTGCTTGGGTGGCTTCTTCGGCACCCATTTTTCCTTCGCGTTTCTGGGCTTCCTTCAATATTCTCTTTCGAATCTCGTTTTGTATTTCATCTTCGGAAACCATCGGCTGATCCTCTTGTTTTTTTCTTTTAAACCAAACCACTTGAAAATCCCTCATCAGTTTTTAATTTAAATCCCTTGGAGTGAGTCCTTTTAAGTCAAGGGAGTTCCGGCAAATCGCAGTCATTTTAAAGCCCAACCCGGATAAACCGGATAAGTATCTTATAAATTATTCCCTGCCAAAAAAAGTAGAAAATAATTTATGAGGTACTAAATTCAGTTTGATTCTAGGCGATTAAAGCAAAATTGTCTAAGATAAATTCTCTCTGAAAGAGTTTGATGGAAAGAATTTATTGTGGCAGGTTTATTGAGTTTGTTATTAAGACGAGTTGAAAAATTCTTGGGTATAACACCTGCAAAAACACTCAACATGAATGATATTACTGAACATGAGTTCGAATTAGAGGGCGAATTTATTGAACTGATCAAGTTGCTGAAAATCACCGGACTCTGCCAAACCGGCGGACATGCTAAAATGGTCGTCAGTGAAGGAAGGGTCAAGGTTGACAGTGAATCTGAACTCCGAAAAAAAAGAAAAGTTCGAAAAGGACAGACCGTTGAATTTGAAAACCATCGCATCAGAGTTGTTTGACTCCTGAACATCTGCCAGTCAGTAGTTGATGCGGAAAATGATCGAAATTATTCAATGTTAATATAATCAACAACAAACCAAAAATAGGATGAACCATGGAATTTAAAGAGATCGGACAGAATGTATTTGCCTGTCTGCTGCAAGATAAGGGTTTTGGATTTAACAACTCCGGTTTCGTGAACCTGGGTGACGGTGTCATCATCGATACTCACTATGACTTAAAGCATACCCAGCAGCAGAAGGACCATATCCTGTCTGTTGCTGAAAAACCTCCCAGATACCTTGTCAACACCCATCACAATGGTGACCATACCTGGGGAAACCAGCTCTATGCGGATCTGGAGATTATTGCCCATAAAAAATGCGCCGAGGAGATGCAGCTGGAAAAGGATTCCAATATTGTTCAGCTCTTTCAAGGGCTGAAAGCCGGTGGTCTGGACTCCCTTCCTCCCGGGTTGAGGTGGTTTTTCGAAGATATAGAGGAATTTGACTATCAAGGGATTGATCTGACCCTGCCGAACCGCCTGATTGATGAACAACTGGATCTGGATCTCGACGGAATTCCTTGTGAGATCATTTATGTCGGTCCGGCTCACACTTCCAATGATTTGATCGTCCACCTGCCGGCACATCGTATCGTTTTTGCCAGTGATATTCTGTTCTGGAAATGTACTCCCGTGGGTTGGGCAGGAACCAATGATCAATGGTTGAAGGCAATTGACCGAATCGTTTCCCTTAAGCCCGGTATTATCGTCCCCGGCCATGGACCGATGTGTGGTATCAATGATCTGCTGGAGATGAAGACTTACCTGGAATATGTCTATGAAGAATCGAAAAAACTGTTTGATCGGGGAATTACTGAGCCGTTGGAAGCCGCAAAACAGATTGACATCTTTCGATATATTGGTTGGACCCAACCGGAAAGAATGATCTGGACCGTATCCAGGGCATTCAGGGATTTTAGGGGTGAATCATGGGATGTACCGTTTGGTGACGGGATTACTCTGATGGATCTTGCTTACCAGTTAAAGCAGCATTGGAACAGCTAAAGAATTTAGCTGCTTGTATTTTCCCCGAAAATAATTTAAGAGTCAAAACTCTAGTATTTGATTAAGGCTCAAAAAATCATAAAGGGAAAAATATGGAAGAAACTCTATACCGACAGGCGAAACAACTTGTGTGTGAAACTCTGGAAATCAGCGTTGAGGAGTTGGAGGATTCCACGCATTTTGTAAATGACCTAGGAATCGATTCCATCTTGATTATTGAACTGAAGACCCGGTTTGAGGAGATATACCATATTGAGATCAACAAGGAGGAACTGAAAGATCTAAACTGCCTGGCCGATATTATAAAATACTTGGCTGAAAAGAGTGTTCTCGCGGTATAACGGATTGAACAATGAGAATTTCCCAAAAAATTTCTCTTCAAACTCAATTCCGAATAGAACAGACCCTGTTTAAAGGGTTTTACTACATCTGCCGCTTGCTTCCATCCACTTGGGTACTTGGAGTTGGATCTGGAATAGGCACCCTTTTATGGAAACTCAGGGCGAGAAAAAACACGGTTTTAAAAAACCTGGTGCTGGCATTTAAGGATCGATACTCTCAACAACAGCTGGAAAGGATGGCCCTCAAATGCTATCAACACTTCGGACGTGAAATGATGAGGGCAATGATACTGGATCTGGAAGCCCAAAAGCCCATGGAAAGCTGGATCGATATTGAAGGACTTGAGCTTCTCCAGAATCGCCGACAAAAAGGAGGTGTTCTGGTTGGTGGGCATATCGGCTGTTGGGAGATTGCCAATTTTGTGCTGCCGAAGCTGGGAGAAAGTGTAACGGTTTTCACCGGATCACACGCTAATAAGAAAGCTGACAAGTGGCTAAACGAGATTCGATCCCGAGCCGGAACCATAATTGCGGGCGCCGGGGATGACAGGACTGAGTTGTATAAAACGGCAAAAAAAGGATTGGTAGCCATTGTTGGTGACCAGGCCCCACCAAAGGCCCCGATTATGATCGATTTTTTTGGTCAGCAGACCGATGCCGCACAAGGACCTGCCCTGCTCTCCCTGTTAAACGGGGTTGATTTTTTCTATTTCTCCTGTCTGCAGAGGGAAGACCGCATGAAAGTTTGCATCAGACAAGTGGAATATGAGGTAGCCGACACCAGAAAGGAAAACATAAAAAGACTGACCCAGGCATTTTTCAGACTGTTGGAGGCTGAAATAGAGGAAAACCCGGAGCAGTATTTCTGGATGCATAAACGTTGGAAGAACAGCCCAAATGTCGATTACGGGGAGGTCGATTCCCTATTTTGAGGGCGTAGCTATAATTCCTCCGTATGGCCAGTGAACCTGGTTTTTCTGCTGTGGATAAACCTCAAAGGATTCAAAATCGGCTCTTTTTAAGGAGTTTTCCCATTCTTCAAGGGTCAGATAACCGATGTTTTCCCGATATCCCGGTTCGAGTCTGGCTTTGTTATAACTCTGAAATGTCGATTGCAGGTACTCAAACAGAAAAAAATTCTTTGGCTCCGTTCTGAATGCCATGGTAAACACCAGGAATCCCCCCGGTTTCAGAATCCGGTTGAAGAGTCCGAGAGTCTTATCAAGATCGGTCACATCATAAAGCACGTGTTCCAGGATTATCATGTCGACGGAGGATTCCCGGGTGAAGTCGCTGTCATTCATAGAGAGGTTATCCAGGTCTGCCGTTTTAAATACAAACCGGTCGAATATTGGTGCCGGAAGTTTGTCCCTGAGTGCTTCCCTTCCCATCTTAATCAGGCTTAAACTGATATCGGTAAAATAGTATTTTTCTATTTTGTCCAATACCGGCAGAAAGTCCGGATCATTTAAGCCATCCCTTAAGATCGATCCGATGCCAGCTCCCCCTTCAAAAACGGTGATGGGATGGCCCATAGCGACTTTTTTACAAAGGGCTCTTAGAATCAACTGATGGCAGGGTTGCTTTACCTTTGCTGTTAACATTAAATCTTCCCAAAGTTTCATCGCCTGTCGAAAGTTATCATTGGCCAGTGTTAACAAAGCGTCCTCTCCCTTGAAGAGTACCTGATCAGCCACATCCCTGATGTTTTTTAAGATTCCGTAAAAATTCCGTTTGCCCGGGTTTTGATCCAGGAAACTGTTTAGTTTTTCATCGTCCGGGTCTTCATCTTCGATTAGCCCCACCATTGTCAAAAAACCATTGTCCGCTACAATCAGGGTCCCTTTGTCCAGGAAATATTCAATCATCTTTCGTGTAAAATGAAATGCCGTCGGGGAGGGATGAAAATCGGGGTTAATTAGTTCCAGATAGGATTTGTCCCTGATTAAACCGGTTTTAATAAAATGCCAGGTGAAAATCTGGTTAACAAAAATGGAAACAAACCGACGGTATGTCTCTATCTCTGTCGTCAACTCATCCGTATAAACATCGCTTAAATCGATCCCGGTAAATCGTCCTTTCATGTGATTTTCCTACAATTTTCTGTAAAGGGTGACTTTTTTAAATTCAACCAATACCTCAAATGAGGTTTTCAGGGAATTAAGATAAGGACTAAAAGCAGCATCCTCCCCGTTAATCTTCTCAACAACCACTTGCTTCAAAGGGTTAAACTGGCGATAAAGCAAATTCTTTAACGGTGCATAAATCTCCTGCAGGTGATCATCATTTACGTCCATAGTAATCGTCAGGGATTTACCGTTTCTCTTCGAAATCAGAACCGGATCAGCTCCTTTAAATACCAGGTGATTCCCTGCCAAACGTTTGGGAAATCTGCCTTTTAACTCGTCAATGGCAATTCCGCACAAGGAAGCCGGGTCCGTGGCATTCATCCAATAGATAGCGTCTTTCGGTAATTGCGATTGCAGGATTCGAAAAGCCTGCTGTGATATGAATTGAGGTCCCGGTATTGATTTAAAAAAGTAGCCGGCCAGGACTTCTCCCGATAATTCCATCAGACGCAGTGATCTGAAGATGGATGACCACCTGAAGCTCGGAATCTCTTTTTGCAGCAGTTCCCGAAACAAGATTCCATATCGCTCCAATAGCAGCCTGACGCGATCTTTTTTTAACTCTTCATTTTCCAGCAGATCCTGAGCGGGTTCGGGTGTTTTTAATCTGAACCAGTTACCGGCAAACGGAAGAGACCCCTTCCACTTGGCAAATCCGCCCCGGCCCGTTGACCGCCTTCCCTGCCTGCTTTTCAAGGGAATATTATCAGTTATGATATCCAGTTTAAAGCGATTTTCAATCCCTTTTCTTAATGAAGAGTAAGTATCATTCGTAAGTTTTCCTTTCCAGACCAGATCCCAGGTTTGAGCAGCCAGATTCTTGGGAGAGGTACCGCTTAATTGCACCAGGGTACCAAAATCATAGCGTGCGTCGCTTGAAGAGATAATCTGTTCCAGTTTTCCGGGCTCTTTAACCTCGGTTTTGCTACTTTCAGAATCTACCGATTCACCGGTTCCCCCTTTGATCAAGTCAAGATCCGTCTCAAAACTGAAAGCAATTTTCTGTTTACCACAACCCAGCCACCTCAGGTCCCCCTCCTGTATTATGGAATCCAGCCAGACTGTTTGATACGGCTTTAACCTGGCAGGAAAAGTCTCAGCCTCCCAGGCCTCTGCCGGTTGGGGAAAACAGGTTAACTGCTCCAGTCGTTGAAACAATCCTTCAATTGAATCTGCCGGCTTTGCTACTCCCTGGATTACTGCCAGAAAAGGCGCAAGATTCTCAATCCCCAAAGCTTCAAATTGGGGGATGGCATCGGATCGACTCATTCGTAGCAGAATCTCAAAATTCTCACTGTCACAGATATCACCAGCGTTTCCATCCAATACTAGCGTTCCGCTCACCACTGATTGGGCATCGATCAAACTGCTTAATGCCAATTCGGTTTCCTCCGGGTTTATTCCAAATATCGCGGAAACAAACCCGGGTGGTCTTGGTCCGTAAAACTGCAGCCATTCTCCCAGCAGATTGAAGTCGATTTCAAAGGATCTCCCATTAGAATCCGATTGAGGTTCCGGTTCAACCTGCGCCGGTTTCCTGCTATCTACCTGAACCGATGAAAGATAATAACCGGGCCGATAAAATCCATCCCTTATTTTTGGCAGCAACTCCAGGGAAATGATAAAAGAACTTTTAGTTTTCGCTGGCTTGATTTCCACCAGCTTCTCCAAAGCGGCTTTGATAACCTCATCTCCATCATTGGGATTATCACGCGTGATAGCCTCTTTCAGTCTGATCCACTCCGACTTGGGAAGAGCTATCCGTTCCTTGACCCAATCAACCAGATCCCGTGCGGTTTGTGGAGAGTATCCGGGATAGAGCCGCTGTCGCTTCAACTCGAATCGCTCAATAATCTCCGGGGAAATGGCTGGTCTGAGATCGGGAGTAAAAACGACATCCCGCAACAGATTGCCGCTGAGTGATGAAGGGGATGATGCCGGTTGATCGAGCTGGTACATGTATTTGTTGATCTGGTTCCATGTCATTCCGGTTGCAAATGGACTGGGACCGGAAGTATTGGTAATGGACCAGGTAATTGCCCCGGATTCCAGCTCACTTAGCATCAGTTGCAGATTTGCCAGGTCAAACTCGTCCTGGAGACAGGTGCGCCAGGTTTCCAGGAGAATAGGAAAATCATCGTAATGAAGTACCCCTTCAAGCAACTTTTGCGACCGCAGCCGTGTCATCCACAAAGGCATGCGCTCACTGATTTTATTCCTGGTAATCAACAAGGCACGCCCTGCACACTCTCTGAACCGTGCTCCGAAAAAACCGGAATCTTCCAGTCTTTTGCGCAGCAATGTTTCCACCGAAGCACCGGTAACCATCGAGAGAATTGCTTCCGGCTGCATCTGGTGGGCTAGCTGAAGAATAACACAGTCATTACCCGGAAATACTTCCAGCCGTTCCTCGTACTTTTCTTCCCAGGCGGCGTCCAAGGCCATGGCAAACGGTCTATTCAGTTTTCCACCCCAGAGAGTGTGAATCACCAGTTGAGTTCCCGGAGCCCCATCCGGACCAGATTTCACAAACTCGAATAGAATATGATGTCTATGGGGCAAGTCCGAAAGCGTTTCATCCTTTTGTCGGGACAGGAATCTAATCAATTCTCGGGCTGCTACCGAGTTCATATGATACTTCTGCTTTAACTCCTCTTCATACCCCGGTTCCTGCAGGCGATCATTAGCCTGTTCAAGAAATGTGGAGATTCCCTGGGAAAGATGGAAATCGCGACCGTATTCCTCACTCTTCCAGAACGGAGTATCCATGATATTGGCGCCAACCGGTGTCGCAAATACGTCATTATGGGTAATTCTCTGAATCTTCCAGTTTTGAGTCCCCAGAGTGGCCACTTGACCGATCTGTGCTTCCCAAACGTACTCCTCATCCAACTCACCGATTCTGGCACCCGTCTCCTGGTGCCTTAATTGGAAATAACCCCGGTCGGGAATGGTTCCCCCTGACATATAAACGGCTAGTAAAGATCCTTTCTTTCCCGTTACCGTATTATCCAGACGATCAATGGAGATCCTCGGTTTGAGCTCCCTGATTCTGCTATCGGCGTATCTCCCGGCCAGCATATTCAGTACAATATCGAACTGCTCTTTGGAGAGTTGACGATAAGGATAGCTTGTTTTTACCCAGCACAACAGCTCGTCGATATCCCAGGTTTCAACACCTATCATGGATATCAACACTTGCGCCAGGACATCCAGCGGACATCGAATCGGTTTTATCTCTTCTATATTCTGCGCAGTAATGGCTTCGGCCAAGACCGCAGAGCTGATAAAATCCTGGGCATGGCTGGGAAAGATGGTTCCTCTGCTGATTTCGCCAACATGATGTCCAGCCCTTCCAACTCTTTGAATGGCTGAAGAGACAGACGGTGGGGATTGAATCAACACAACCTCATCGAGATCACCAATATCGATCCCCATTTCCAGAGAACTGGTGGCAACAATCGCTTTTAACTCGCCGTTCTTGAGTTTCTGTTCCACCTCTTCCCGAATCTGTTTGGAAAGAGACCCGTGATGTGAATAAGCCAGTTGTTGTTTTGCAGCATTATTAATCAGGTAGGTGAGCTTCTCACTTAGTTTTCTGCTGTTGGCAAACAGGAGCGTGGATCGATTCTTCCGGATAATGCCGGTAAACTCCTCCGCCAAAGTCTCCCAGAGCGAATCTTCAATATCCTTGCGAATCTCATTTTCCGGAAATTTAACCTTGATATCATATTCCTTCCGGGTGTCAGATTGGACGATGGAGACTTTCCTCGGCTTGTAATCAGGTGCTTGTTTACCCCCAGCCAGTTCAAACCCCCCTGTGAAATCTGCTACCACTTCCAGGGGTTTGACCGTTGCCGACAACGCAATCCTTTGAAACTCCCCCGAGAGACGTACCAGTCGATCCACTGCAGTAATAAGATGTGTTCCCCGTTTATCTCCGACAACAGCATGAATCTCATCAAGAATAACGGTTGAAAGAGTGGTAAGGATGGTCCGCCCCGATTGGGAACTTAACAGCAGGTTGAAACTTTCGGGCGTTGTAATCAGTATTTCAGGGGGATGACGCAGCATGCGGCGCCGATCTGACTGAGAGGTGTCCCCACTACGGGTAGACACCCGGATTAACGGAAATTCTTGACCGGCTTTTTCAAACACTGTTTTAATAGCTGACAGTGGCTGGTTCAGATTGCGGAGAATATCGTTATTCAACGCTTTCAAGGGCGAGACATAAAGGACACTGGTCTGTTCGGTGGTCCGGTTTTCGGTAACCAATTGGTTAATCGCCCATAAAAAGGCTGTCAGCGTTTTCCCGCTTCCCGTAGGCGCTGTAATCAGAACATGCTCTTTACTGGCAATCTTGGGCCAGGACTGATTTTGAATATCGGTGGGCTGCTCGAAATTCTGCAGAAACCATTTCTGAATCAAGGGATGAAAAAGTGATATTGCCGAAGTCATTACTCAGTTGCCTTTAATTAAAAACGTTTGATGTCGGTTAATAATAGCCCTTTTTTCTATTCTCTTTTTGCCGATTTGACAACAGGAATCTTGATTCCGAAGAATATTCACTTTACAGATCGTCAGACAAAGGGCGAAAATCTGGCTTAAAATCTATAAATGAGCCAAATGGAGTCCATTTCCAGTTGAACAATTCGGAGTTTTTATGAATTTAGTAGAACTAGCTGATCAGAATTACATAAAATTTGGTGAAATTCCTGCCATTGTCTATGAAGATCAATATTACACGAATCTGCAACTTATCACATCCGCTAATCAACTTGCAAATGGACTGGCAAAACTGGGGATCAAACCCAAGAGCAGGGTGGTAGTGATGCTGAAAAACTCTCCGGAAGTCTTGATCAGTTACCAGGCTTTGCTGAGAATCAGTGCCATTGTTGTACCAACTCTTTTTCTTCTGGATGCCAAGGAGGTAGCCCATATTCTCACAAACTCCGAAGCAACTGCCGTTATAACCGATAAAGAGTTTCTGGAGACCATCAATTCCGCCAAAAAAGATGTTCGCTCATTGAAGCATGTTATCGTCACCGGTAATGAAGAGATTCCGGGAACACTTTCCATGTCCGAATTGATGAAAAACTCGCCTGTGGAAAAGCCGGATATTAAGCTGGAAGAAAATCACATGGCGGTGCTGCTTTATACTTCGGGAACCACAGGTGACCCCAAGGGTGTTATTTTAACACACAAGAACCTGTACAGCAATGCCCTCAGTTCTTCAAAACTTGACCATCAGCGTGATCCGAACGAAGCCAGTTTGTTCCTGCTCCCCCTTTCTCACTCCTTCGGGTTGACAGTGATGAATATGGGATTTATGTATCCCAATCTCAATGTGATGATACCCTGGTTTGAGGTTGAAAAAGCCTGTCAACTGATTGAAAAGTACAAAATAACCGGTTTTGCCGCTGTTCCCACGATTTTTACCCTATTGTTAAACAACCCTGACATAACGGCTAAATACGATCTTTCCTCTCTCAAGGAATGTGTCAGTGGAGCTGCTCCCCTAACTGCCGAAGTAATGCAGGAGTTTGAAGGAAAATTCGGTTGCAGAATCTATCAGGGTTATGGTCTGTCTGAGGCCGGCCCCATTGTCACGGCACACTACCGGAACAGACCCATAAAACCAGGCTCTATTGGGCAAGCCTTGCCGGATGTTGAAATAAAGATAGTAGACGAGAATGACGAGGAAGTCGGCGTTAACGAGGTCGGAGAATTAATCGTTTTCGGCCCCAGCGTTTCTCCCGGATATTACAATCTTCCTGTACTGACCAAACAGGCATTTAGGGACGGCTGGCTTTACACCGGCGACATGGTGAAAATGGATGAGGAGGGATACCTGTACATTGTTGACCGCAAAAAAGATGTAATTATCCGGGGCGGATTTAACATCATTCCGCGAGACATAGAAGAGGTTCTGCTGCGCCACCCCGCTGTCTCCGATGTGGCTGTGATTGGTATTCAAGACAGAATCATGGGTGAGGAGATCAAAGCATTCATCGCCACCCAGCCAGGTAATAACGTGAATGAAGAGGAGATCATCGAACATTGCAAGGACTATCTTGCAGATTATAAATGCCCCAAACACATCGAATTTATTAATTCCATCCCCAGAAACGCCATCGGCAAAATCCTCAGAAAAGAACTGCGCAGATAACCGCCTCACTGGGTTCTATCCAGATACATCATAGGAGAAGAAGGGGATATTGACTAAGTATGCAAACGATGTGACGCTTGGTTAGTATACTTATTCAATCTCCCTTAATTTGTATTCAAACCATCATTTGTGACTTCATCATAATCACTCCAGTCTTCAACCGGAGGTGGTCTTGTGTAGTGGGGTCTCCATATTTTTCTGTCAGACTTCGCATAGGGAAGGTTTTAAAAACCATCGATATATACTCCGGCACTCCCCTTTTCAACACAAACCACTCCACTATTTGCGAGTTTGACAAGGTTTTGGTTTTCATTACCGGTAATCAAATAAGAAATGGCCTTTCCCAGATGGGGTAAATGCCCGACGTACATTGTGTTATCAAATTTCAAGGTCGAAGCAAATCCTCTGACATCATCATTAGGACTCATTCCGGATAGTTCACGAATTCCGCAATTCCCGAGTTGTTCGGCAAATATCTGTGCGGTTTCTTTGGCTCTTGTTTTTCCACTGTGATAAACTTCCCTGATTGCGAGATCTTGTTTTCGCAGATAGCGCGCCATACATTCGACTTCCTTCCTTCCATCTTGCGACAACCGGCGGCTCGGGCCTTCTTCCTTCGTCATAGCAAGACCATGTTGAACAAAATAAGCGATCATAACCAATATGCCTCCGAGACTAATTAAAAAACCACCTCCGAAAGACTATCAATCCTCCATCATTCAGCGTTGAACAATAATAGGCAAAGATGGAGTGATGGCCACCTATAATACTATCGTCAGTCGAAGATTCAATCAACCGGAAAACCAATTGAACTTTGAATCGTTTGGCTTTATCTCACATCCAGTCTGACAGCTTGCCAGTCCGACGAATCCTGCACTAATAGAATTCTCAAAACCCGATAAAACAAAGATTCCCAATGTAGACAATCAAAACAGCCTTGAAACAGACTGCCTCCTATCAACCCTGGTAACAATCCTAATCCCCACCGCTTTTGTGCACATTTCCCATATGTTTTCAATAGGTTTTGACAAAGATGATAGCCTTCAGTAATCTTACTGCGGTTGTGAAAATATATATAAATTTTTCCCAACCGATCAAACAACATTTTTGCCCTTTAAGGCGAAAAATGCAGTCAAATACCTTCGCTAAGATGGGATCATATACTGGCAATTACCAATAGTTTTTTTTGTTAAATACGGCTTAATCAGCATTAACAACGCCACAAACCGTAGCAGCTTTCCGGTAAATGTTTCCAAACACCGGTATAACAAAAAGTTGGGTGCTGATAATTACATTTCCGTCAATCAATTCTATAATAATTAGAAAAATAAATTGAATAAATACATCGAAATATCAGTCCCATCGGGCAAAAGTATTCCAACGATTTAACAATATGCAACTGGTTTGCTTCCTGATGAAAATCTAAATGACAAATGTTGGATAAATCAATACTTTTGCGTAAGTTCAGAAGACCCGGACTCTTTATGTGTTGTCCAAACTGATGACGAACATTTTTGTCTACTTCCAGGGCTTGAGTTTTCGCCTCGATTGTATCGCGGGCAACCGGTTTTTTATAATGAGTGCTTACCTACTTTATTCAGAAAGCCAATAACTCAAATAAAGTATTTAACTGACTTACTGAAGAAATATGAATTTTACAAGTTAATGGCTGGGCATCCGATAATTTGTTATTTGCAGAGGTGGTATATTGATGGGAAGCGATTTAAAATCGATATGGAAGGGCTATCTGCACACTATGAATTCGCAACAGCTATGATTGATGTTAGTAGATCCAAAGATGTCGCGATGTTTTTTGCTTTATGCGAGAAGAACAAAGCTGGAGAATACTTACCCATTATTGACGAGAGTCGAGAGGCTGTCTTATATACTGTTAACCTCAAAGCCTTTCTTAATAGTGGAAATCCACCAGACTTCAATGCGATTGGTTTTCAGGCTCTTCCCCGCCCTGATGCTCAAAAAGCCTATTCTCTCTGGATTGGGTATGAAGAGAACTTCAATAAAAAACCTTTTGTAAGCCATCAATTTATTAGAGTTAATCGCAAAGAATCAGAAAAGTATTTTAATATTTTTGAAGGTGGCGCGAAATTATTTCCTAAAAACCCTGTGGATGACATTTCCCAGGAAATTAGACGGTCTGCAGAAATTGACAAAGAAGTTTTGGAGGTGTGTTTTGAAAAGCATTGGATTCCTAAAGTATGGAAAACTCCTTCCGAGGTCATCAAATTTCTTAATCACTATGGATATACGGTGAAAGAAAAGCAGTTGGAATTTTCGGATGAAATTAAAAATTTAATAATCAAAAAATGGAATGAGGGGCCTGCTCTGACTCCGAGTAGGGTCAAATGTCGTTTTGTATCAGAACAAAGGAAAGAATATTCTGAATTGTCAAATGACGGCCCAACAAAAGGCTAAAGACCGACCACATCCGCCAAAAAGCCGGCGGCTGTGGCGGCTTAGCTAGACGTTATACCCTAAAAACAGATGTAAAGATGCTTGATGGTATATTAAAAAAATCAAAGAAACCTATACTAATCTTAGCCGGATTTTTGTTGGTTGCTATTTTGCTAAACTATGCTGTGCTTGAGCTTTTCGAGCAAAAGAGCTTTTACAGAGCTGCACATAGTCTTGTCGGAATCATCATGCTAATGGGATTTGTTTACACTTTTTCAAGTAAAGATACATCTCGTTTCAAGATTCTTACACTATTCCTTGTAGCCTTAATTCCTTGTTATTTGGGGACTGTATTTTCTGATTTGGACATTAAGTTTTTTGGTATTGGCAGCCATAGAAATCCAGTTTTTCACAGTGGAATTGTATTTTTCATCCTGTTGTTTGTGGCAAGGCGCTTAAAATCATTCTTGCCTGCAGCAATAATTTCGGCATTTGGTCTTGGATTAGGTTCACATTTGGTTTGGGATTTATTTGATCGTGCTGATGTCCGTTGGATTCCCGGAGGTACACTTGATAGTTTATGGCTTGGAATAAATGGTCTACTTTGTATTCTTTTGGCAAGAACCTTTTTAAAATCGCGTTTTAAGAAAGTTGAATCTTAAAAGTAAGTTTATTCAAATCAAAAATGTAAGGTATAACAAGCACATCAAGACCGACTGGTTTCGCCGCTACGCAGCAAAACCAGCGGCTTATGTGCGGCGTTATCGCGCCGAGGAAAGCTCGGTGTATCTGGCAGGGTGAAAGTCCCTGTAGGGAATAGATGCTGAGAAGCATCTGTGTAAGGGCTAGCCACCCACCCGTATCGAGCCTTGGA
>Ga0180009_10000460_pt1 | contig 56987 bp, 49 predicted proteins | sample OS_PC_MetaG_FD_123537 | JGI IMG/M metagenome (GOLD analysis project Ga0180009, IMG submission 123537) | Groundwater microbial communities from the Aspo Hard Rock Laboratory (HRL) deep subsurface site, Sweden - OS_PC_MetaG | ecosystem: Environmental > Aquatic > Deep subsurface > Groundwater... | reverse complement strand
TACCTCCACCCCCTCCACCGCGGCTACCGGCGCATCCTCGGCGCTCCCGTCTGACCGCCGCGTGGCTGGTCCGGGCGCACCGTCGCCATGCTGCCTATGCAGGGGTTGGCCGAATACTTACGGTCTGAAGAAAGCCCCTGAGGCGACCGGAGATTGTACGCTCAGTGACCGTGACGGTGTTCGGCGTCAGGCACGTGCCAGTGGGTGTGCGCCACCCCGTCGTGCGCGTGCTCGTGCACGTGCTGCTCGGAGATCATTAGAGCAGTGCCGACCAGCATCAGTACGGCCGCCGCGAGGAGCGAGAGAGTCGGATAGCTGCGATCGACTACCAGGGAGATCCCGGCGGCGAAGAACGGCCCCGCCCCGAAGTAGGCGCTCGTGCGGGTGGAGCCGAGGTAACGAAGCGCCTGCACGAAGAGCACGAGGCTCACGCCGTAGCTCAAACCGCCGACGATGAGAGCGAATACCACAACGGGCCAGCGGGGCAGAGATCCTCCTACTGCCAGCAGTAGCAGAAGGTTGACCGTGCCGGCCGCGAGACCTTTGAGCTGCGCTACCCTGCTCGGCTCGAACGTGACGATGTTGCGGGTCAGGTTGTTGTCGAGGCCCCAGAGGGCGCAGCCACCCACAACGGCCAAGGCACCTAGCGAGACCCCCCAGCTCCCACCTCCCTCCAGCCCGAGGAGCACACCTCCGGCCGTGACGGCGAGGACCGCCCACCACACCTGGGCGACCACGTGCTCCTTGAAGAGGCCGGCCGCCCACAGCGCCGTAAAGACAGCCTCGAACGAGATCAAGAGGGAGGCCGTCGCCCCCGGCGTCGCCCTCAGGCCCCAGAGCAGAAGCAGTGGGGCGGCAACTGCACCGGAGAGCGTGGCGGCCGCGAGCCAGGCCCAGTCACTCGTGCCCCGCACCGTGACGCCTGTGTCCGCCGCTCGCGGCCGGCTGTTCACCCGGCGTCGAGACGCCCGGGAGACGATACGGAAACCGGTGAGCGCCAGCCCAGCCCCGAGGTAGAGGAGGCCCGCCACCGCGAGTTGCGAGGTGTCGCGCAGGAGGAGCTTACTCGCCGGCACGCTGAGCGCGAAGGCCAGGGCGGCCGCGATGGCAAGGAGGGGGCCGACCCACCGTCGCCGCTCGCTCCCCGACCGCCCTCGCTCGCTCATCCGTCTCCTTCCCACCGTAGTACTCCGTACACTCTAGCTGAAAGGAGCAAGGTTTCATGGCAGGATCGTCGACCAGAACCTATTTGGCCTAGGAGGCCGTCGGGCAATCACCCTCCGAAGAGCACTTCATCGACCTCTGCCACCTGATCGGCGTCCCGACGCCCAATGAGGCCGATCCCTCCGGCGAGGAGTACGCGTTCGAGAAGGGCGCCGAGAAGACCATGGGCGGGGATGGCTTCGCCGACGTCTGGAGGCGTGGCTACTTCGCGTGGGAGTACAAGGGCAAGAGGAAGGACCTGGCCGCGGCCTACAAGCAGCTCCTGGACTATCGCGAGGCGCTGGACAATCCGCCCTTGCTCGTCGTCTGTGACCTCGACCGCTTCGAAGTCCACACCAACTTCACGAATACTCCTGCCACCGTTCACCGCTTCCGACTCGAAGATCTCCTGGACAATCCTATGGAGCCCTTACGGATACTCCGGGCGGTCATGGAGCATCCCGAGGAGCTCCGGCCGGGAAAGACCAGGGACGAACTTACCGCGCAGGCAGCCGAGCAATTCGCGTCTCTCGCCGAACGCCTGCGAGGCCGAGGCCACGAATCGCACGCCGTCGCTCATTTTCTCAACAAGGTTCTCTTCTGCATGTTCGCCGAGGACGCCGGGCTTCTCCCCGCAGGCCTCTTGCGCCGTCTGGCCGCAGCCTCGCAACAAGAGACGGCGATCTTTACGGATGGCCTCAGTGACCTTTTCGCCAAGATGTCCGATCACGGTGGGCTGTTCGGTGCTGAACGCATCCTTTGGTTCAACGGTGGACTGTTCGACGGGGGCGACGTCCTTCCCCTCGCCGCTGACGAGATCGAGCTCATCGACAAGGTGTCTCGGCTCGACTGGTCCCAGGTGGAACCGGCCATTTTCGGCACTCTCTTCGAGCGCGGTCTTGACCCGAGCAAGCGCTCCCAGCTGGGCGCGCACTACACGGACAGGGAGTCGATCCTGCGCCTGATCGAGCCGGTGGTGATCGAACCTCTTCGCCGCGACCTCGAGGCAACGCAGGCGCGGGTGCTGGCTCTGGTCGCGGAGGGGAAGAAGATCACGGCCCGCACTCCGGCTGCCACAAACCCGCAGGCTGTGTTCAACGGGTTCCTCGACCGTCTCCGCGCTGTCCGCGTCCTTGACCCCGCGTGCGGTTCGGGCAACTTCCTGTACTTGGCGCTGCAGGCGCTGAAGAACCTGGAGCGAGAGGCGATCTTGTGGGTGTCGCTCACGTTGCAGGTGCCTATCGAGTTCCCTCAGATCGGCCCCCAGGCTGTGCTCGGCATCGAATTGAACCCCTATGCGGCGGAGCTCGCCCGAGTTGTGATCTGGATCGGAGAGATCCAGTGGATGCTCGCTACCGGATTCGCCTACGTGCGCAACCCCATACTTCGTCCGCTGGGCAATATCGAGTGTCGCGACGCCGTTCTCAACCTGGACCTTCCCGGCGATCCACAGGAGCCGGCCTGGCCTGAGGCCACATGCATCGTAGGAAACCCTCCGTTCCTCGGAGGAAAGCTCCTGCGCACGAACCTCGGCGACGACTACGTGGACGATCTGTTCAAAGTGTATGACGGTCGGGTTCCTCGCGAGGCTGATCTCGTCACCTACTGGCACGAGAAAGCCCGGGCCATGGTTGAGGCGGGCGGAGTCCAACGTGTAGGCCTTCTGGCCACACAGGGCATTCGGGGTGGGGCGAACCGGAAGGTGCTCGAGCGCATCAAGGGGACCGGCGACATCTTTCTCGCTTGGTCCGACGAGCCGTGGGTAGTCGAGGGCGCGGCTGTTCACGTCTCGTTTGTCGGCTACGACGACGGCTCGGAGGAGACCCGCTACCTCAACGGGCACCCCGTCGCCGCGATCAATCCGAACCTGACGGCGGGAATTGATCTCACGCGTGTTCGCCGACTGGAAGAGAACCTCGGGATCTCCTTCATGGGGGATACGAAAGGCGGTCCGTTTGACATAGGAGCGGACATGGCCCACGCCATGCTCGCGTCGCCCAATCCCGACGGACGGAGGAATGCGGAGGTAGTGCGCCCGTGGGTCAACGGTCTGGATCTCACCAGGCGGCCCCGCGGGATGTGGATTGTCGATTTCGGCACCGACATGCCGGAGAATGAAGCGGCTCTCTACGAGGCGCCCTTCGAGTACGTCGCCGAACACGTTAGACCGAAGCGCCTGGCCTCACGAACCACCATCGCGGAATGGTGGCTCCATGAGCGGCGGCGCGAGGAGATGCGCAAGGCCCTCGGCGCCCTGGAGCGCTTCATCGGGACACCAACCCTCACGAAACATCGGCTCTTTGTCTGGCTGTCGCAAGAGACGCTGGCTGACCACCAGGTCATCGTCTTCGCCCGAGACGATGATTACTTCTTCGGCGTTCTCCACTCGTCCGTCCACGAGTTGTGGGCTCTTCGCCTTGGAACGCAGCTCGAGACACGGCCGAGATATACGCCAACCACGACGTTCGAGACTTTCCCGTTCCCCGAACCCTCCGAGGAAGCGAATGACGAGATAGCGGAAGCGGCTAAGACGCTCGACTCTCTCCGGACCGGCTGGATGAATCCTCCCGAGGTGACCGGCGCCGACCTACACAAGCGCACGCTGACCAACCTGTACAACATGCGGCCGTCGTGGCTCGGACAGGCCCACGAGCGACTTGACCGGGCGGTGTTCACAGCCTACGGGTGGCCTTACCCCCTGGACGACGACGCGGTTCTCACACGACTCGTAGAGCTGAACCTGAGCCGCGCGGACCAGGGGTGACCGGGTCGCGGCGGGGTGCACAACGGCGAAGTCTAAGCCGTCCACGCCCTCGAATCACGAAGCGGCGATTGCTCGAAGCGCCTCCACCACAGCCCGCCTCACATGACGAAAGGCCGCCCGCCAAGGCGGCCTTTTGCGTTCCGTGGTCCGGGTCGTCCCGAGAGACACCGAAGCTTCCTCTTCGTCCAGGCCCCGAGGCCCACAGGAAGGCCGGGCGTCCCTACTCGTCCCTACTTCATGATCCCCTTCACCACAGGCTGGATGGTGGGCCCGAGTCCCACGAAGTCGAGGGTGCGGATCTCCCCCGCGTTCGCGATCAAGACATCTCTGATGGGGTTCGGAAGCGCCGTCAGGGTGGAGAGGAGCAGGATACCTCCATCTCTCGCCAGGTACGGGGCCACCACTAGGGCATCGGGGTAGTTGTGACCTTTGGCGAGAGCCACGTGCTTGAAGGAGAGCCCCATGCTCTTGGCGTAGGCGGCCACCTGGGCGCTGGTGTCGTAGCGGTCCGTGCCTACCAGGGAGCGGACCGTGGTCACCTGGGCGGGGAGTTTCACCCTGGTGCCCACGATCAGACCTTGCGTCACCCCGAGTGCCCCGATCTCATCCGCCGTCACCTTGGGCAGAGTTCCGACTTGGGGGGTGAGGAGGATAGCCCAGCCCTTCTTGGCCGCGAGACGAGCCACGGAGAGGGCGTCGGGGAAGTTGTCGCCCGCGGCGAGCACCACCCGCTCCACCTTACCGAGCTTCTTCTTCAGCTCTTCGGCGAGGAGGACGGCACTGATACGCTCCGAGGGCGGGCAGAAGAGACGTTCCGCGGCGCACACAGCCCGACCGCGCCGCGCCGTCTTCGAACGAGGGGGAGGGAACGTGGATGCTGTGACGGCCGACAAGCTGGCCATACGCGAGATCGTCGAGAACTGGGTGATCTACAGCGATTCGGGCGACTGGGAGCGTTTCGCCGCCTTGTGGCACGACGACGGGTGGATGTCGGCCACCTGGTTCCAGGCTCCCGCCGTCGAGTTCGTGCGGGCCCGGCGCGAGGGGTTCGAGCGGGGCGTCAGCATCATCCATTTCTTGGGGGCCTTCACCTGCGACGTAGCTGGGGATCGAGCTGTCGCCCAGACGAAGATGACCATCAGCCAACGCGCGCCCGTGGATGGGGCACCGGCCGATGTCATGTGCACCGGCCGTTTCTACGACTTCTTCGAGAGACGCGCCGGTCACTGGGGCATGGTGAGGCGCCAACCCATCTACGAGAAGGACCGCATCGATTTTGTGGGCCAGGGCCCGGCCCCCGAGCTGGACCAGGAGCTACTCGCCCGCTTCCCCGAAGGGTATCGCCACCTGGGCTACCTGCAGACTCGGGTGGGATATCCGGTGAAGGAGTCCGGCATGCCCGGTCTCAAGGGTCCCGAGGTGGAACGACTGTACGCTGAGGGCAGGGCGTGGCTCGAGGGTTCGGAGAGACCGGGGGAGCCCGCCTGAGAGGTCGCCCTCGGTGTGGGTCAGACCCGGACTCCCCCGTTCTCCTCTCCGCGCCGAAGGAGCGAGGCGCCCACCGGTCACTCCCGTGTCAGACGAACTCGCCGTCGCCGTCGAACAGGGCGTCGGGGCCGTCGTTGCGCCGCGGCATCTCGCCGTGCTCCTGCAGGTGGCGCGCGAGCATCTCGCTCTCGCGCTGGGTGTACATGGGCTCCTCTTCGTAGGTGAAGAAGGCTGCGCCGCGCGTCGTCGAGTCCGATAGCGCCTCGGTCAGTCCCGCCCGGAGGTCCCTCACACCCGAGATCTGAAGAGTGTCCCCGGCCGAACCGTATAGGACGAAAACCCCCTCTCGAGCGGCTACGTCGGCCACCACATCAGCCGTGAAGGTCAGCCGGGCCTCCGGAGGCAGGACGGACAGACTGAGCGTGGTGCGCTCTCTGCGCTTGGCGAGCCAAGCGGCGCCCTTCGCGCCAGACGCGCTGAGCGCCCCGCTGGGGCAGACCATCACGCAGACCCCACAGAACGTGCAGCCCGAGGCACGCAGATCCTCCGCCTTGGGCACGGCCACGGCGCGGCCCAAGTACGATCGGGGTTTCCAGTCGGCGGACACGCTCTCCATTCCCTCGCCCGCGGTGCGCGCCGCTTCGGCCGCCAGGTACTCGGCTCCGCCCGGGTCGCGGCCTACCAACGTGGCCGTCTCGACCATCTTGAGCGCCTCACCCGCCTCCTCCAGCGTGTCGCACGCGACCACGCACCGGCCGCAGCCGATGCATAGGTCGAGATCACTTCGTATCTGGTGATCGACGGTCTGGCCCAGTGCGCGGAACTGGTAGCCGGACGCCTGCTCGAGTACCCCCACGAACGCAGCCACCTTGGCGATCTCGCAACGGTTGAACTCGCCGCAACAGCGCGCCTGCACCACATTCCCGTACGTGCACTCGTCCCGGCTGCAACCGTCTCGTGCCGGGCACGTCAGGCAGACGTGCGGGTGGTCGCCGAGGATGGCGGCCGTGGAGTTCCGCCGATAGGTCAGCGCCTCGGCATCGGTGGTCGAGACGCTCATGCCGTTCTGGACTGCGACCGAGCAGGCACGGCGCACGTCGCCGCCGTCAGCGGGGCCGCCACCAGCCGAGCCAGCGTCAGACAAACCGCCATCGACCGAGCCGCCATCGGCCGAGCGGGCGGCCGAGGCCCTGACGAAACACAGACCGCAGTCACCGACGGGCTTGAGGCCCGGGTAGGCGCATAGGCGCGGCACGTAGATGCCGGCCGCGTCGCAGGCATCCATTATGCTGACTCCCGCCGGAACGGAGACCACCCTGCCGTCGATGGTGATGCCGACCGTGTCCCCCACGGGTTCCCCTTTTCGGACTACTCGTTGCGCCTCACCATTGAGATTCTACCTTGGTCACTCGAAGGCGTGATCAGCACCCGGGCGCGAACAGGCGCTTGTCTCATGCGGCCCACTCGGGGCTCCAGGGTCAGCGAGACCATGTTTGCCCACCCGGCACCCCGGGTGTAGTCTCGAAGGAGCATATTCGGCTTTCGGACTGGGGGAGGAAGTCATGAGGGCGAGGCTGCGGAACCGTTCGATGATAGTCCGTGGAGTCTTGTTGGGACTCTTCACGGCCGTCTGGCTGGTAGGTCTGCTTGCGGGACCGGCCCTTGGCGAGACACGCGTGAGCACCTTCGCGGGGACGGCGGGACTGCCTGGATGGACCAACGCGAATCGCGGAGCTGCTCGATTCGACTACCCGTTCGATGCGGAGTTCGGTCCCAGTGGCGTGCTCTACGTGGCCGACCGCGACAACCACACCATCCGAGCCATCAACGCCCTCGGCACGGTCACCACCCTTGCCGGGAAGCCGGGAATAGTAGGGTCGACGAACGGCACGGGTTCGACGGCGCGCTTCGACACGCCGTGGGACATCGCCGTCTCCGACTCGGGCACCATCTTCGTGGCGGACACGAACAACCACACCATCCGCAAGATCACGCCCGCAGGCGTGGTCACTCTGGTGGCCGGGCAGCCGGGGGTGTCCGGGTTCGCTGACGGCACGGGCGCGGCGGCGCGCTTCTACCACCCCTGCGCCATCGCCGTCGACTCGCATGACAACCTCTACGTCGCCGACTACTACAACCACACGATCCGCAAGATCACGCCGGCAGGCGTGGTCACCACCATCGCGGGCAAGCCCGCCGCCTCCGGCAACGCCGACGGCATCGGAACCGCGGCCCGCTTCCTCTACCCGAAGGGCATCACGGTGAATGATGCCGGGGTCGTGTACGTGACAGACAGCAACAACAGTACGATCCGCCAGCTGGTCAATGTCGGGGCGACATGGGTGGTGACCACCATCGCGGGCACGCCGGGTAGCAGCGGACACGATGACGGGGTGGGCGCAGCGGCGCGCTTCTTCGTTCCTTGGAGCATATCGGCGGACGCCTCCGGCGCCCTCTACGTCGCCGAGTTCCCCAACCACACCATACGCAAGATGGTGAAGCGTACCCCGGCTGAGGGCGGCGGGTGGCTCGTCTCCACAGTCGCGGGCAAACCCACGGTGCCGGGCAGCGCGGACGGCGCCACCAACCTGGCTCGCTTCCGTGCGCCCCGCGGCATCGCCGTGCACCCTTCCGGCGCGCTGAGCGTGGCCGACACCGAGAACAGCACGATCCGCCGCATCGTCACGAGACCTACCTACGCGACACTCGTTGGCTCGGACCGCTACGAGACCGCGATCTTAGTCTCGCAGGACGCGTACCCATCCGGCGCCTCGATCGTCTTCGTGGTCAAGGGGGACGACTTCCCCGACGCCTTGGCCGCCGCGCCCTTGGCGGCGGCATATGATGGTCCGGTCATCTTAACTCCCTCGTGGGGCCTCCCCTCATCGGTTCGCGACGAACTCATCCGGTTGAACCCGGGGAAGATCTTCTTCATCGGGTTGTCCGACACGCTGAAGCCCGCCATCCAGGCCGCGGCCCCCGGCGCCTCGATCCAGACCGTGCGTGGCGTGAACCGTTATCACACCGCCACTCTCATCGCCGAGGAGCTACGGGCGAAACGGGGAACCATCCCCTGGGTAGTGCTCACCCCGGGTGACAAGTTCCCCGACGCTCTCTCCGTAGCCCCGCTGGCGGCTAACAAAGGATGGGCCATCCTCCTGACCCCGGCAGCCGGCCCCCTTCCCGCGATGACCAGCGCGAAGATCACATCCTTGGGCGTGACCAAGGCGCTGGTCGTGGGGACGTACGTTGATCCCCCGGCCTCCGTCACCACCGTGGTGCGAAAGGTGGGCACCGACCGCTACCACACCAGCGCCCTCATCGCCGCCTACTCCACGGGCAGAGGGCTCTCGTTCGCGCACACCGCCGTCGCCACAGGGGAGAACTTCCCCGACGCCTTGGTCGCCGGCGCGTATCTGGCTGATGACAAAGGTATCCTTGTGCTCACCCACCCGACGACACTGCCGAACCCCATCCGCAACCAGCTCTTCGCGAACCGCGACTACATCGAGAGGATGGACTTTCCCGGGCTCCCCGCCGGGATCATCGCCGTGATCAAGGGCGTGGTGGAGGACTGACAGCTCGGGCGGACCGAAGAGTGGGGCGCCGAAGCCGGGCGCGGCGCCCCTCGCGCGAAGCACCGCTTCCGAGGCTCGCGCCCGGCTTCGCTTCCGTCGCACCCGACCTTCTCATCCGCCGCGCGTTCACGCTCGGGAACCGCTAGAATGGGCGCCATGATTGAGTTGACCGTGACGACCACCGCGCGCGAGGTCCTGGTGGACATCACAACACTCGTGCGCCATGCCCTTCGCGACGCGGGGGTGCGAGGCGACGGCGTGTTACACGTCTTCAGCCCACACACCACCGCCGGTATCACCGTGAACGAGGGGGCGGACCCGTCGGTGGCCCGCGACCTTGTTGTCGCCCTGAGCGGGCTTGTGCCGCGCTCCGGCGACTACCGTCACGCTGAAGGCAACTCCGACGCCCACGTGAAGACGAGCCTGGTGGGCACGAGTGCCGCCGTGCCGCTGGTGGGCGGAGCGCCCCGGCTCGGCACGTGGCAGAGTCTCTACCTCGCCGAATTCGATGGGCCGCGGCGGCGGGCGGTGTGGCTGCAGGCCACGACAGACGGAGTCGCGACATGAGCGCTCGTACTCCCATGATGAGGGCTGCGGGTTCCATCCTGATCGTGATCGGCTTGGTGCTGGGTGGGGTCGCGTGGGCGCTCGGTCCTTCGTCGGCCGCGACCGGCGGCGTGGACGACACCAGCACCACCATCACAGCTGAAGGCCCGACCGTCAGCACCTCCGGCGATCCCACGGAAACCACGACACAGACCGGGTCGACAGACGGAACCGACGGAGGGGGCGACGACTCCAATGACGGCACGACCTCGGACACCACGACTCCCGGCCCCGCCCCGACCACAGATGGAGCGGGCGCTACTTCGACAACCCTCGCCGGTGCCCCCCCCACTACCATCGCGTCGGCTCCCGCGAACACCGATCTGTCGACCAAGCTCGCGACCGCCGCCCGTGGCGCCGGCTTCACGGTGCTTGGTTCGAGTAGCTCCGACTGGCGGCTCGCGAGTGTGGACTCCGGCACCACCAGTCAGGGACCGTACGTAGCCACGTCGTACATCCGCGGCACCGAGTACTTCAGCACGAGTCAGGAGAAGGGCACCTCGTATCCGCCGATGGCCAACACCGAGGCGGTCACCGTGCGGGGGCAGAAGGGCGACCTGCTCGACTTGGGCCACGTCGTGGTGATCCGTTGGATCGACGGCGCGACGAGCATCATCTTCTCGTCGAACCTGAAGCGCGACGATGCCCTGAAGATGGCGGACTCCTTGGCTCCTGTGCAGTAGTCCTCGGGTGCCGCGGTCAGCCTCAGGCAGCGCGGCCCGGCAGGCGGGGCCCCGAGCCTCAGGCCGCGCGGCCCCCGTCAGGCGGCGCGGCCCCCCTCAGGCGCCGCGGCGCTTCGTCGAGCGAGAGCGCACCAGCGCGAACACCACCACGAGGAACCCCAGAGCGGTGAACGACTGCCCCACTATGTTGCTGGCGGTGCGGCTGTAGGTGAGCGTGACCTCGCGCTCGCGTGGGATCACCATCATGAACGAAGGAGACACCACGTAGGGCCCGTCTGCCCCGTGGGCCTTCCAGTTCGGGAAGTACGACACCTTCACGATGTGCGGCACGCCGATGGCCGTCGTCTGGAAGGTGATGCGGTCGTTCTCGATCTGCTCCGAAAGCACCTCGCCCATGTGCTCGGTGGGCACGGCCGGCGGCGCGGTCACCTCCGACGCGTCGATGAGGTCGAACTGGGCGAGGCCCGACTCACCGCGGTCCCACACCACCGGCACCGGGAGCGCGCTCAGCTCCTTGTACCATGGCACGATCGTCTCGCGCCAATCGTCCGTAACCACGCGCACAGGCTGGTTGCGGGCGATCTCCACGTAGCCGGAGGTGCCGGCCACCTGGAAGATGCTCACCGTGTCGATGGTGGCGAGCAACTCGGCGCGGCGATCGGCCTTCACCTCCTCCGTCACCTCGGGTGAGACGGTCAGGAGGTAGGGGATGTTCATGAACTGCAGGTGGGTAAGGCCGGCCGCGGTGTTCCGCGGCGGGTACGGCACGCCGATGATGGCGTGACTCGGCCGGGCGGAGAGCTCGGCCTGGTTGATGAAGTGGTACGGGGCTGTGAAGGCCGACTCCATGAGCGTGCCTTCCATCGTCGGCTGCTTCGTCCAGAAGGGGATGAGCTCGAACACACGGGGAGTCCCGAACTTGTCCAGATCGGGCGAGTGCTCCCACATCACCCGGCCGGGGGGTTGCTCGTCGATCACCCTCAGGATCTCTTCGAGCGCAGGCCATGGCTCCTTGCTCTCGTAGCCCTCGTAGTTCCACTTGATCCACCCCGCCGCGGTCGTGCTGAGCACGAGGATGACCCCGCCCAAGGTGACGGCGATCACAGGCGGATAGACGAAACGCGAGACCCACTCCCCTGCCGCCAAGAGGTCGTCCAGCATCACCGCGAAGGGGCGCAGCAACCACGAGAACCCATACGCGGCCCAGAGGCACGTGGCGAAGTAGAGGAAGGGCAGCAGACGGCCGTTCCAGAGCCGGCCATCCGGCAACACGAAGAACAGCACCCCCATCACCAGCACCGTCCACAGCAGCGGTATGGTCCTGGCCTCGCGCTTGGAGAGCGCGAAGGCCATACCGAGCAGACCGATGGCGGCGACCGGCCGCAACTCCGGCGGCATGAGGTCTTTCATCTGGGTCAGCTGAACCCACGACATATGCGCGGTCCAGGAGAGTTTGTCGACAAAGGGCAGACCCCAGAAGGAGCTCAGGAGGAAGCCAAGCGCGAAAACCCCGGCCAGGTAGAGGAAGGCCCGCCTTGTGCGATACACCACCAGGAAGCTCGGCACGATCAGAACCAGGGCGATCGTGGCCACGATGTGCGAGATCACCACGGCCATGAGAAGCAGCCCGTTCACGGCGAACAGCCAATCGAACCTGCCGCGTTCCATACCCCGGGCAAGGGTCCCCAGGAAGAAGAAGATCAGGGCGAAGGCGAACGAGTAGCCGAACTCGCCGGCCAGGGTGCTGAGGATGTTGCCGCCGTAGATGCTGAAGCTCTGGGCGAAGAGGAAGGCCAGCGACATGACCGCCGCCAGCACGGGGAACGGATCGCGAAAGCGCAGCATGCGCCCGAAAGTGTAGGCCGCCAGCGGAAGCAGGAACACGCCGAGCGCCGTAGCCAGCTTGAAAGCCACTCCATACGGCAGGATCACGTTGAAGATCGCGATCAGCAGGAACGGCAAGGGCAGATAGAAGGTGAAAAGCGGCATGCCCGCGTACCACTCTTGGGTCCAGCCGGTGAACTGGAAGCGAGGGAGCAGCTCCTCGATGAGGTATTGGGCGGCGTAGTGGTGCGCGCCCATGTCGCCACCAGACGTGGTGGTGTTCGAGAGCATCAGGTCGGGTCGGTAGAACGTCAGCAGAAGAGCGTAGATCACCACGAACACCAGGATGGTGGAGAAGACGATCCAGGACGGTTTCGGACCGTCCTCGGCGTCGGCGGATCCCGCGAGTGGGTCGACTCCGAGGGCGCGAGGCTCGGCGGCGGCAGCCGAGACTACGGGCGGCGCGTCACCTCGGTCGCGAGGTTCTTCGTCGCTCCCCGACCCTCCCGCTCCGCGATCAGTGTTCTCGAGATCTGCCACACGCACGCTCCATTGTCGGCGGTCTCGTTGTCGACGGTCTCGTTGTCGACGGTCTACGTATCGAGACGCCGGCGTATCTGCCGGATCTCGCGGATCAAGCGCACTCCGTGCCCAACAGTGAACGTGCTCGGGCGCAGGGCGTCGTTCACCACACGCAGCGGGACGCTCTCCACGACGAGGGCATCGCGCTGAGCCAGAGCCAGCACCTCCATGTCCGCCGCGAAGCCATTGACGACGCACTCGGAGAAGATAGCGTGAGCGGCCTTCCGACGGAACCCCTTCAGCCCAGCTTGAGTGTCTTCGTGCACGATCCGGAGCGATCGTCGCACTCCCGCGCGAACCACCGCGCGTGCCGCGCGGTACGACAGGCCCCGATACGCCCCGATCTTTCGGGCGATTGCAGCGTCGACCTCGGGGTGCTCGTCGAGAAGACGCACGAGGCGCTCGATGCCGGCGACCCCGAAGGGAAGATCGGCATCGGTGAACAGCACGATATGGCCCTCGGCGGCGAGCATGCCCACACGCACGGCGTATCCCTTGCCCACGTTCGACTCCCGGCTCAACACCGCGACCGCCGGTGCGAACGAGCGCGCTACCTCGGCGGTGTCGTCGGAACTGCCGTCATCGACGACGATGACCTCGGCATCGGGGAAGGCCGCCACGATCTGTTCGAGAGTGCCGCGCAGGATCGCGCCTTCGTTGAACGCGGGCACGACGATCGAGATGCGTGGGGGCGGAACGGAGCCTCCGGCCTCGGGCGCTGAGCCACCGGCCTCCGAGGTGATGCCTCCGGCCTCCGCCGACCCGGACGAGTCTGGGAGACCGGCGTCAGACAGATCCGCCGACATCAGACCGCTTGTCCCGGAAGGCCAGGAGTCGATAGCCGAGGAAGTTCCAGGTCATAGAAGCGACAGACGCCCCGAGCTTCTGGGCGTTCACGGCCAGCACCGACGTCTCTCCTGTGATCGTGTGGAGGATGTAGATGCCCGCGTCGTTGATCAGCAACCCCCCGAAACTCACCGCGAGGAAGAGCATCGCTTCGCGCCGCCAGCACCGCCACCCGCCGGAGCTGAAGGTCCAGTGCTTGTTCCAGAGGAAGCTGTTCGTGATGCCCGCGGTCACCGAGACGGTGTTCGCGGCGAGGAGAGGCCAGCCGACGACGTGATAGAGCACGTTCAACAGGCCGAAATCGATGATGGTGTTCAGCACCCCCACGATGCCGAAACGCACCATCTGGCCCGCAAGACGCTCTCGCCTCAGGCGGGCGGGCACGAAACGACGGCGCCAGGGCTCCACACTTTTCTGAGGGTCTGATTGGGCGAGCCTGGGGGGCTGCGCCTCGTGGCTGTTGTGCATCGGCAGTGGCGTCCCGCGTCGATCGCATGGTCCCGGGGCGGAACCGCCCCCGGGTGGCTGGATATGGTACCACGCGGCCTCTCGCCATCGCCCTGATCGGCCATCACTCTGATCCGCCATCGCTCTGATCGCGTCGCCGGTGCGCGGCAACAGTGGTCAGTGGGCAGGCCACTCCACGTCGTCGCCGTGAGAAGCCCCTCCCCCGCCCTCGGCCTTGGCACGGTAGAGGCCACGGTCGGCTGCGTGGATCAGGGTGAGCGCGGTGTCCTGGAAGAACGACGCCGATACGGCGGCCGATCCTTCCGCCGCGGGTGCGCCCATCAGGGTAGCCGACCCGATGCTCAAGCTCGGCCGCTCGGAAAGCCCGGCCGAGCCGTGCTCCGGATCCCACTCGGCCAGGGTCTCAAGGATCCTCCGAGCCGCGACGATCGCACCCTCGGCGCAAGCCCCGGGGAGAATCACCGCGAACTCGTCGCCACCGTAGCGCGCCACCACGTCACTGTTCCGGGCGGAGCGCCTCAGCACCCGACCGATCTCTGTGAGCAGCCGGTCGCCGGCCAAGTGGCCGAGCCCATCGTTGACCCTCTTCAGTCCGTCGACGTCGATCATCAGCACCGACAACGGGAGGCCGGACCGGAACGATGCGCGGAGCTCACGCTGAAGCCACTGTTCGAAGAACCTGCGCACGTAGACTCCCGTGAGCGGGTCGAGCGTGGCCATCTCGTGGAGTTGGGCGTTCTCGATGGCCACGGCGGCTTGGTTGGCGAACACCTGGAGCAGGCCGGCGTCTTCTTCCGACAGGGGCGCTCTGTCGAGGAACACGACCCCGCTGGTCTGTTCCCGCACGCGGAGCGGGACGACGGTGGCCGAGTCGCCCACGAGACTCCGGCCCGAGACCATGGCCTCGGTGACGAGTCGGGCCCTTGGGGCGTCGAGCGCGGTCCGCAGAGGGCCATTGATGGAATAGCGACCGGTGCCGGCCTGGATCACGAGTTCGGTGCCGTCTTCAGACGTGGCGAGAAAGCCATCGACTTCGGGGAGCCCCGAGCTGGCCGCGGTACCTGCCGTCACCGCCACGAACGAATTCACGGCGCCGACGAGGCCGGCCACCTGGAGCAGGATACCCTGCAGCAGGTCCGACATGGGCTGGATCGCGTGAAGGCGGGGCGTGGCTTCGAGGATGTAGCGCAGGCCCTGCCGACTCTTGGACAGGAGCTGGAGCGAGTAGGCGGCCCTCAGTCCTACGTCTACCCAGAGCAGGAGACGCTCAGGGCCGTCGTTCTTGTCGTGGTAGCCCTGGATGTCGAGGCGCCGCATCATCTCCCGGGGAGGGTAGTCGCCGGCATGGCCGGTCTGCATGATCACCTGCACAATGGAGTTGAACGAGCGCAGCCTGCCCACCAACTCCTCGCCCGACATTCCCGGCATGCGCGAGTCGACAAGGATGAGGTCTACGGAACGGCTGCCCAGGATCTCCAGCGCGTCCGCACCAGAGGCCACCGACAGCACCTCGTGACCCTCGCGCTCGAGCAGGCGACAGACCACGTCGAGATACGAGGGATCGTCGTCGACCACGAGGACGACGCGTCCCTCCGTGACCCTGCCTTCCGAGCCCATCTCGATGCCTCCAGTGATCGACGCCCTCCCGGCGCGGGGCGCCCACGATGGGTGCGGGACGAGCCCCGAATCAGGCCCCATGGTATCATTCAGAAACCGCGTAGCATGTCGTCATCTCCCCGATGGGAATCCCATGCAGAATCCGCACAGTTCCTCCCACGGTATCCGGAAGAGTAGGCTGGTGCGCCTCTTGGCCACCACGGGCGCGGCAGTGACGATCGCGGGGGTGGCGCTGGCGGTCTTCGCATCGACCTCCTTCCTGCAGCGGGCCATGAACGCCGACGGTACAGAGACCGGGAGCCCTGTCGCCGCGGCGGACCCGGGGCCGGCCGCGCAGGACCCGGGCCAATCCGGAGGCGCGCGCTCCGTCGCGTCGGGGTCGCCGCCCTCCTCGCGAACCACAGCAACGACCGTCGCGGCAGCTCCCACCACTACGACAACCGTCGCGCCCTCCCCGCCGACCACCCTTACCGCACTCCAGAAGGCCGTCGGCGGCGCTCTGTTCATCGTGGTGAAGCCCGTGGTCGAGCCTCTCAAGATATACAAGAGCGCTTCCACCACAGCCGAAGTGACGCACTCGTTCCCCTTCAAGGACAAGAAGTATGGATTCCCCGCCGTCTTCTCAGCGGTCGGTCAGACGATCACGTCCGACGGTACCCTATGGTACGAGGTGTACGTGCCGAAACGTCCGAACATGACGAAGGGATGGGTGCGGGCCTCCGACGTCACGGCCGCTGTGACCACCCACTATCTTCAGATCCATCTCGACGCGCACCGGCTCGAGCTCTACGAGGAGGGTCAACTGGTGCGCACCTACCCGATCGCGGTGGGCAAGAGCAGCGCCCCCACGCCCACCGGTGACTTCTTCATCTCCAACGAGATGCAGACGGGCAACCCGGGGGGAGCGTACGGGCCGATCGCCATGGGCATCAGCGCGTTCTCAGACGTGCTCACCGACTGGCCCGAGGACGGCCAGGTGGGCATCCACGGCACGAACAGCCGCTCTTCGATCGGGAACAGCGTGAGCCACGGGTGCATACGCCTCTTCAACGAACACATCATCGAGCTCTCCGCTACGATCGATCCGGGCACCCCAGTCTTCATTCGCAAGTAGGTGCCGGTGCCGATCACCGTCGCCTTCCGCACGCTGGGGTGCAGGCTCAACCAATGTGAGACCGCGCAGATGGAGGAGTCGCTCACCGTTCGCGGGCTCTCGACGATCCCCTGGGAGCAACGAGCCGACGTGCGGGTGCTGAACACCTGCACGGTCACCGGCAAGACCGACCGCGCGTGCCGCAACGAGATCCGGCGGGTGAAGCGGGCCGACCCGGCGTGCCGTCTGATAGTCACCGGATGCTACGCGCAGGTGGCCCCCGAACGGATCGCCGAGATCGCCGGAGTGGACCTCGTGTTGGGCAACCTCGACAAGGCGGAGCTACCCGACCACGTCGACCGACTGCTCTCCTCGGCACCCAGCGGCCCCGAGGCCACGCCGGGAAGCGCCGCCCCCCTCGACGCAGCACCGGGAAGCGCAGCACTCCTCAAGGCCACACCGAGGCGTGCCGCGCTCCAGGTGACCGACTACGACAACGAGACGGCCTTCCGAAGCGACTTCGTCACCCACTTCTCCGGCTACACCCGGGCCTTCCTCAAGGTGCAGAACGGGTGCGACGCCCGCTGCAGCTACTGCGTGATACCTATCGCGCGCGGTCGTTCGCGCAGCATGCCCCTCGCCGACGTCCTGCACCAAGTGCGCATGTTGGAGAAGAAGGGGTTCCGCGAGGTGGTGCTCACCGGCATCCACCTCGGCTGCTGGGGCAAGGACACGGGCGACGGAACCCTGGCCGACCTGCTCCGTTCGCTGGCCACGGATACTCAGATGCCGCACTTCCGCCTCAGCTCCACCGAGCCGCTCGAAGTGGACGATCGCGTGCTCGCGGTGATGAGCACATATGGCGACCGCTTCGCAGAGCACTTCCATCTGCCGCTCCAGAGCGGCAGTGACAGCGTGCTCCGTCGTATGAGCCGGCCGTACGACACGCTCCAGTACGCCGAGCGCGCGCGCGCCGTGCGCTCGGCCTTCCCCGATGCGGCCATCGGAGCCGACGTGATCGTAGGCTTCCCGGGCGAGTCGGAGGCGGAGTTCCAGGAGTCGATGCACCTCGTCGAGAGCCTGCCGCTCACCTACCTGCACGTGTTCCCCTACAGCGACCGGCCGGGCACGCGCGCATCGACCGCGCCGGACAAGGTCCCCCCGAGCACGATATCAGAACGGAGCGCGCGTCTGCGCCAGCTGGCCGAGGCCAAGGACGCCGCCTTCCAGGCCCGCTTCGCCGGGCGCGAACTACGCACGCTCCTCTTGAAGCAGAAGTCGGCTGACGACATGATAGTGGGCCTCACGGGCAACTACTTGGAGGTGCAGGTGCCGGGCGACGCGTCTCTCATGAACCGGTTCGCGCGGGTCGTGCCCCTGGAGCGTAGGCCTGACGGTCGCTGGCTGGGGTCGCTCGTCGACGTGGACTCGCCGTGAGAATCGTGGCCCAACGGGTGACCGAAGCCGCCGTGCATGTGGGCGACGAGGAGGTCGGTCGTATCGGAGCGGGGCTCCTGCTCTTCGTGGGCGTCGGGCACGATGACGCGCATGTGCACGCCGCGCCCCTCGCCGAGAAGATCGTGAACCTGCGCGTCTTCGAGGACGACGCCGGCAAGACCAACCTCTCGCTGCTCGACGTGGGCGGGGCTGCTCTCGTGGTGAGCCAGTTCACGCTCTTCGCCGACACCCGCAAGGGCAGGCGCCCCTCGTTCACCGCCGCCGCCGACCCCGCGGTGGCCGAGCGACTCGTGGAGCTCTTCCGCCGGGAACTCGAAGAGAGAGGCGTGCCCACCGCTTCCGGGCGCTTCGGAGCCGAGATGCGGGTGAGCCTGGTGAACGACGGTCCCTTTACCCTGCATCTCGACACCGACGCGATGCCCGGCGGACACCGATGACCCGCGGCGCGCCGCGCATCGACACAGGTGGGGTGTGGGCTCCCGGCGTCGGTCTGCCCGACTACCACACGCACAACTCCCGGTGTGGGCACGCCAGTGGCACCCTGCGCGAATACGTGGAAGCGGCACTGCGGCGCGGGCTCTCGGGCATGGGTGCGTCCGCCCACCTGCCCCTCGTGCACACTCGCGATCCCATACTCTCCATGGCGCTCTCCGAACTCCACGACTACGTGGGTGAGGTCCGAGCCCTCCAAGCTGAGTATCCCGGCTTCATCCTCCTGGGCATCGAGGCCGACTACCGCCCCGACACGTTCGACGATGTGCGCGGGTTGCTCGAGTCGTATCCGTTCGACTACGTCATAGGTTCGGTGCACTACCTCGACGGATGGCCCTTCGACGATCCGCGCCAGCGTCACACGTGGGACGGGCGCGAGATCGAAGACGTCTACCGTAGATACTTCGACCTCGTCGGCGAGGCGGCCGAGACGGGGGCCTTCACCCTCATCGGGCATCTCGATCTGGTCAAGAAATGGGGCCATCGGCCTCCCCGACCCCTCGAGGACGCGGCACGCGCTCTCGCCGAGAGGATCGCGCGCGCCGAGGTGGTGGTCGAGGTGAACACCGCGGGCCTACGGAAGCCGGTGGCGGAACTCTACCCCGATGTGACTCTGCTCCGCCTCCTCCGCGAGCAAGGAGTGGCGGTGACCTTCGGTTCGGATGCTCACAGCCCCCAAGACGTCGGTCGCGACTTCGACGCCGCGTTGGCCGCGGTGCGCGAAGCCGGATTCGACTCCTACGCCGCGCTCGAGTACCCCCCAACGGGCATCGAGTCCCCGGACCACCACCCCGCCGGGAACGTGGGCCGCACTCCCCGTGCCATACCCACCCTGCGCCCACTGCCAGACCCCCCCTCCGAGATGACGGAGGCGGAAGCGAGCCCGTGATGGACGCCGCGCCCGCCACGACGGTCGGCCTGATATACAACCCGGCGGCCGGGGGCGGCAAAGCCGCGGACGTAGGCAAGGAAGTGCGACGGCGTCTGGAGTGGCACGGAGCACGGGTGCTAGTTCGCACCACGAGCGCCCCGACGGAGGCCTTCTTCATAGCGGCGGAGTTGGTCGGGCAGGTGGACTCGGTGGTGGCGGTGGGTGGCGACGGTACCGTGAACGAAGTGGTGAACGGCTTGGCCAACCGCGACGTGCCGCTCGGCATCGTGCCGGCGGGCACGGTGAACGTCCTGGCCTTGGAACTCGGGCTGCCCTTCGACGTGGGGAAGGCGTGCGAGGTGATCCTCCGCGGGCACACCACCACTCTCGACCTCGGGCGGGTGGACGGGCGGCGCTTCACCCTGATGGTGGGAGCCGGCATCGACGCGCTCACCGTGCGCGAACTCGACCCTCGGGCCAAGCGCCGCTTTCGCGAGCTGGCGTTCGTCTGGACGGGACTGCGCAGCTACTTACGCACCCCACCTGTGGATTTCGGCGTGGTGGTGGACGGACGACGCCACCGGGCCAGCTACGTCGTGGTGGGAAACTGCCGCTACTACGGCGGCCGCTTCGGCCTGACCAGCCGCGCCGATCCCACCGACGGCGTGCTCGACGTGCTCATGTACGAAGACACCGGCTTCGGTCACGCCATGGCGTTCGTCTTGGGCATCCCGTTCGGCCTGCACGTACGACACCCCGGAGTCACTTATGTACGAGGCCGTCACGTGGTCCTGGAGGCCCCTGACGACGGCGTCGTGTGGTTCCAGACCGACGGAGAGCTGGCGGGCCGCCTTCCGGCGGTAGTCGAGATCGAGAGACACGCGCTGCGCGTGTTCGCTCCCGATCGAGCACGGCATGCGTGGGAGATACCCACTCCGGTATGGGCAAGACCCCGAATGGACGAAGAGGTCGGATGAAGGCGCGAGGAACTCGCACCGGCCCGGCATCCCGCCGTACGGCATTGCATGCCACGGCTCCCGCCCGCGTGATCGCCATACTCCTCGTTCTCGCCGTAGCGGCCGCGACCACGGGGTGCGCGGAACGCACGGACCCCGGCGCCACGACCACACTCGCGGGTGCCCCGTCGGAGACGACGTCCCCGGGCAGAGTGACGCCCACCACGTCCGGCGCCACTGACGGCACCACCGGCGGCACCTCCGCCGCCGGAACCACGTCCGCCCCCGGCACTCCCACCACCTCGGGCGCCGGCGGCGTCTCCGGCGACCTCGAGGCACTCGGGCGACTCGCGATCTCCCAGTATCAGGAGCAAGACCTCACGGGAGCCGCCCGCACCTACCAAGCGATGTTGGCGCTCGACGACACCGACCCACTCATACACAACAACTACGCCAACGTGCTTCGCGACCTCGGCCGTTCCGCGGAGGCGGAGAAGGAGTACGAGCGGGCGCTCGCTCTCGACGCCACGCTCGCCACCACCTATCTCAACCTGGCCGCGCTCCATCTGCGCGGCCAGGACACGGCCAAGGCCATCTCCGTACTGGATCGTGGTATCGCCGCGACCGCGGGCGCCGACAGGCTGCGCCTCCAAGATCTGAAGAACCAGATAGCGGGGTAGGCGAGGTGCGCCCGCTTCTGGCCTCTTTCCTGGTCGTCGTGGTGGTGCTCGTGGCGACGAATCTGTTGTGGCCCCGTCCGGACCCCGGCCCAAGCGGCGTATGGGAACTGGGCCGGATAGACGAGATCACGGGCGTGGCGAGCGGCGGCGGCGGCGCAGCGGGCGACGACCTGGGCGGGGACGTCGCGGGCGGGGACGTCGCGGGCGGCGGCCCCGGGTCGACGATGGATCCTGTTCGGCGTGAGCACCCCGAGCCCGAGATGTGGGAGGAGCTCCTCCCCCGCGTCGAGGAAGACGCGAAGGCACACCCCGAGGACGCCGCACGACGACTTCGTCTGGCCCTCGTGCTGTACAACCTCGACCGCTACGAGGAGGCGGAGGCCATCTATCGGGAGATGCTCACCACGGGGGAAGACGCCGTCATCCGGAAACGACTGGGCAACGTGTTGCGCGACAAGGGGGACTACGAGGGAGCCCGGGCAGCGTACCTCGAGGCGCTGGCCACCGACCCCGCGGCCCCCTCCCTCTACATCAACCTGGCCGACCTCCTCTGGAGGTGGCGACGCACCGACGAGGCCCTCCGGGTACTCGCCGACGGCATGGAGAAGGTGCCGCCCGACCGTCGCCCCGCCTTGGAGAGCGCCGCCGCCGCGATCGGCGCGGCGAGCGGATCCGACAGGCCGGGCACTACACCCCCGGTCAGCGCGCCGTAGCCAGGAGCGTACCGAGCGGATAGGTGAACGAGATGCGTCCGTCCGCGAGCGCGAGGTCGAGCCGCTGCTGGAATCGCGGGCCCAGCGACAAGAACATCCGCCGGCAGGCCTGCACCCGAGCGTCGTTCGCCTCGGCGGCCCTCGACCCGCCCGCCGCCCCGCCCGATCCCGCCCAGTAGGCGAAGTCCTGCGTGAGATCAGACGTCTCCTCCGCATCGACTCCCAGTCCGGCCCCATCGGCCAGGGCATGCAGCTCTTCCAGCGAGTAGAACAGAAGGTGCCGGGGCGAGAGCAGCCGCTCGGCTTCCCACAGGCGCAGGTCGAGAGCGGGCTCGCTAAACGCCAGGATCTCCTGCAGCACGACCCGGCCGGTGGGTCTAAGCACCCGCCGCACCTCGGCCAGAGCGGCCAAAGGGCGAGGCTCTCGGGCAAGACCGAGGCAGAGCAGCACCACGTCGAACTGCCCCGCGTCGAACGGCAGGTCGTCGAGAGACGCCGTGCTGAAGAAGACGTTGTCGTGACCCATCGCGGCTGCGAGACGTCTTCCCTCCTCGGCCAGCTCCGGCTCGGACTGCACCGTCTCCACCGACCCGGCCGCCGCCGCGACGTGTAGCGCCATGTTGCCCGCGCGGCCGCTCAGATCAAGCACGGTCTCACCCGGTCGCACAGCCGCCAGAGACACGGCGAGCGCTATGGGGCCTCGCCCGGATGGATCGATCCCGTTCACCGTGAGACTCCTCTCGTCAGGCTTCCACGCGACGCACCGTGACCACCACCGGCAGCCCGTTGACCTTGAGCTCCTCACGATGGCCACCGGCCTCCGCCCCGCCCGGGGTCGCGGACGCCTCGAGGCTCACGGCGAGGGTCTCCTTCTTGATCAGCTCCCCGACCTCCTCGAGCACGGCGGCGATCTCCGCCGGGCCCTCCACGATGAGGTGGATGCGGTCCTCGATGCGCAGGCCCGCGGCCTTGCGGGTGTTCTGGATGTGGTGAACGAGTTCGCGGGCGAGGCCCTCCTGGCGCAGTGCGGGCGTCAGTTCGGTCGAGAGCGCCACCACCAGATCGGCCTCCCGTTCGATGGCGAACCCTTCCCGCTCCTCGGTCTCCACGAGAAGATCGTCGGCGGTCAGTTCGTGAAGCGCGCCCAAGGCCTGCACGGGTACGGGCTCGCCGGCCTTGAGCATCCGGTCGACTTCCGCGCCGTCGAGTGCCCCCACGGCCGCCGCCACCTCGGGCATCGCTTTGCCGAACCGCGGGCCAAGCGTGCGGTAGTTCGGCTTCACCAGGTAGCTCACCAGCTCCCCGGCGGTCGCCACGATCTCAAGTGCCTTGACGTTGAGCTCCTCGCACACCACGTCGGTGAGGGTGAGGAGGGCCGTCGCCTGCTTCTCGTCGAGCGCCACTATGGCTGTGGCCAGCGGTTGGCGGGTCTTCAGCTGAGACGCGTTGCGCGCCGCACGACCCATGTTGACCACGCGACGGGCGATGCCCATGCGGAAGGAGAGATCCTCGTCGATGAGAGCGGTATCGGTCTCGGGCCAGTCGCACAGATGCACAGATTCAGGCACGTCCGCGTACCGTTCCGCCGTCAGGTTGCGGTAGAGCTCCTCGGCCAGGAAGGGCATGAAGGGAGCACAGAGCTTGGAGAGCATCTCCAGGCACTCGTAGAGCGTGAGGTAGGCGGCGACCTTGTCGGCGTCTTCCTCACTCTTCCAGAAGCGGCGGCGCGAGCGCCGCACATACCAGTTGGAGAGCTCGTCGACGAACTCGCTGATGGCTCGGCCGGTGGTGAAGGCGTCGTAGTTCTCAAGGCCGTGGGTGACCTTGGCCACGAGTTGGTGCAACTCGGAGAGGATCCATCGGTCGAGCAAGGTGCGCTCGGAAGCGGGCACGTCATGGGCGCGCGGATCGAAGCCGTCGATATTGGCGTAGAGGGTGAAGAACGAGTACGTGTTCCACAGGGTAAGGGTGAACTTGCGCAGCACCTCGTCGATGTGATCCGGGCTGAAGCGGCGCGCGTACCACGGCGAGCTCACGGTGAAGAGATACCAGCGGAGCGCGTCGGCACCCTGCTCGTTGAGCACCGCCCAGGGGTCGACCACGTTGCCCAGGCGCTTCGACATCTTGCGCCCCTCACCGTCGAGGATATGCCCTAGGCACACGACGTTCTTGTAGCTCGAGTGCCCGTAGAGCAGGGCGCTGATGGCGATGAGGCTGTAGAACCAGCCTCTGGTCTGATCGATGGCTTCGCAGATGAAATCGGCCGGGAAGCGGTCGTTCCAGTGTTCTTGGTTCTCGAAGGGATAGTGCCATTGGGCGATGGGCATCGCCCCGGAGTCGAACCACGCGTCGATCACCTCGGGCACCCGGCGCGCCTCGGCGCCGCACTCGCGGCAGGGGAAGGCGATGTCGTCCACGTAGGGGCGGTGCAGCTCGAGAGCCGAGAGGTCGCGGCCGGCCAACTCTCCCAGTTCGGCCCGGGAAGCCACGGCAAGGTCGTGCCCGTTCGAACACCGCCAGAGGGGCAAAGGAGTGCCCCAGTAGCGTTCGCGCGAGAGCGACCAGTCGATGTTGTTCTCGAGCCAGTCGCCGAAGCGGCCGTGCTTGATGTGCTCCGGATACCAGTTCACGCCCTCGTTGGCGGCCAGCAACGCGTCCTTGCGCTTGGTGGTGCGCACGTACCATGACGCCTTCGCGTAGTAGATCAGGGCTGTGTCGCAGCGCCAGCAGTGCGGGTAGTTGTGGCTGTACGGGCGACTGGAGAAGAGCAACCCTACGTCGTCGAGATCGCGGATGATGGCCTTGTCGGCGTCCTTCACGAACATGCCGGCGTATGGCGGCACCTCTTCGGTGAACCGCACCTCTTCGTCAACCGGCATGACCACGGGCAGGTCGTTGGCACGCCCCACCGCCATGTCGTCGGCGCCGAAAGCGGGGGCGATGTGCACGATGCCCGAGCCTTCGTCGGTACTCACGAAGTCACCGGTGACCACACGCCACGCGGGTTTGTCCGGCGTGACGAACTCGAACGGCGGACGATAGCGCCGCCCGACCAGGGCCGACCCCGGGAAGGTCTCCTCGACCACAGCTTCCGGACCGAGCACGGTCTCCACCAGGTCGGCGCCCAGGATCAGGTGCTCGTCGCCCAGCCGGGCCCGAGCGTAGACCACCTTCTCACCCACGGCCGCCGCGACGTTCGAGATCAAGGTCCACGGCGTCGTGGTCCAGACGAGGAGGCTCGTACCGTCCTCCTGGCGGCCTTCGGCGTCGAGGAGGGGGAAGCGCACGAAGATCGAGGGATCGGTGACCTCTTTGTAGCCCATGGCCAACTCGTGTGACGAGAGCGCCGTGCCGCAGCGCGGGCAGTAGGGCACGACCTTGTGGTCTTGCTCGAGCAATCCCTGCTTCCACATCTCGGCGAGGATCCACCACACCGACTCGATGTAGTCGTCGTTCATGGTCCAGTAGGCCTCGTCGAGATCCATCCAGAAGCCGATGCGCTCAGTCATCTTCTTCCAGTCGTCGACGTTCTCGGCGACCGACGCCCTGCACAGCCGGTTGAACTCGGCGATGCCGAACGTCTCGATCTCGTCCTTCTTGGTGATGCCGAGGCGCTTCTCGATCTCGAGTTCCACCGGGAGGCCGTGGCAGTCCCAGCCGGCCTTGCGGGGCACGAAGTGCCCGCGCATCGTGCGGAACCGGGGGTAGATGTCCTTGAAGATGCGGGCCAGCACGTGGTGGGCGCCGGGCTTCCCGTTGGCAGTGGGCGGGCCCTCGTAGAACACCCACTCGGGGCCGCCGCGCCGCAGCTCAACGCTCTTCTCGAATATGCGGTTCGCCCGCCACCACTCGAGGATGCCCTCTTCGAGGGCGGGGAAGCGCTGACCGGTGTCTACGGGACGGAACACGTGCGCCTCGTCGTGGCGGCACAGGCCGCCCCCGCAGGCGTCACCATGCGCGTGGGCTCTCACGCCGGCCGAGACATCGCCGCCGCCTGCGCCGCTCCTGCTACCTGCCGCACTCCCGCCGGTCACCGCACTCCCGCCGGTCACCGCACTCCCGCCGACCGCGGACTTCTCTTCGCTCATGCCATACCTCCGCGGGGAAGCCTCTCCCCCGCAACCGACGGCCGCAACCCGCAGCCGCCGTTCGTACGTCGCCCAAGAAGCACGAAACCCCGCCCCAGCGGGATTCCGCTGTAGGGACGGGGTCTTCTCCCGCGGTACCACCCTACTTGGCCGCCCGAAGGCGACCCGCTCACCGGATGCCGCGTCACCCGCCGCCTGCCCTCTTTCAGCATTCGGCCGCACTCGACACCCTCCTCCTGTAACGGGAAGGACCCGGCCAGGTCTACTGAGCCCCTCTGGCGTCCACCCCAGCGCTACAGTAAGCTACGAGGCGGACGGCCGGCCGGGCGCATGCGCCCGGTTCGGCGGCTGTTCGGCTGGCGGCTCGGGGATGATGTTCACCGTCCGTTCCGGCCGGGCTCACACCGTCCCCGGCTCGCTGGGCGGATGAGAGACGACTACTCGTTCCCGTCACAGCCTTTGAACGAAGTAGTCTAGTCCGCGGGCGGCGCGACTTCAAGTAACGCGCACGTGCCGCGCGGCGGTGGACAGGTGACCGCAAACGGGCGACCACGAACAGGAGACGCGACGTGAGGCGCACATGGGTGGTGGCGATCGGGGTCGTGGCCGTCTTGGTGTTGGCGATCGGCGGTTGGTGGCTGACGCGGGACGGCGCGGACCGAACGAGCACCACCTCCACCGTCTCGACCGGACCCGACGTGACCTCCCCCTACGACCTCATCGAGGCCGACGCCGCGGTGGACCTCGGCACGCTCACCGAGGCCAAGTTCGCCAGCCTGCTCCTCGACACCAGCGAGGGGTTGACCTCGTACATGATCGCCGCCGGGCAACCCTCGTTCGTCGCCTTGGCCGACGCGGTCGCCGCGTCGGAGAGAGTGGACGGGCCGGCACCCGCGACCGGTTCGACCTTGACCTTCGTCATGGAAGACCGAGTCACGGTGACCTTCGACCTCGACATCGCAGCCGGGGTCGTGGGCCGGGAAGGTGCGGTATGGCGACCGGCAGGCGACCTGGCCGCGTTGGTGGGCGACGTCACGGCCAAGGCCGAAGAGTTCCCCGAGTAGAGCCCTCAGGATTCGAGTTACCTTGATCTATCTGGATAACGCAGCCACGTCGTGTCCCAAGCCGCCCGAGGTCATCGAGGCGGTGGAGCGCACGCTCCGCGAGGTGTGCGCGAACCCGGGTCGGGGTGCCTACGATGAGGCGCTGGAGGCGGGCAGAATACTTCTGCGCGCCCGGCGCGGAGTCTGTCGGCTCTGCAACATCAGCGACGACTCGCGTGTGGTGTTCACGCTCAATGCCACCCATGCCCTGAACCTGGCACTCAAGGGGCTGCTCCGCGAGGGCGATCACGTGGTCACCTCTTCGATCGAGCACAACGCGGTGGTGCGGCCGCTCGCGACGTTGAGCAGGCGGGGGGTCACCGTGACGCGGGCCCCCTGCGGCGCAGATGGGGTCACCGACCCCGACGACATCCTGGCCTCGCTCACGCCCGCTACCCGTCTCGTGGCCCTCTCCACCGCCTCCAACGTGCTGGGCACCCTGCTTCCTGTGGCGGAACTGGGGCCGGCACTACGCGAGCGAGGCGTTCTCTTGCTGGTCGACGCGGCGCAGACGGCCGGATCGCGACCTCTCGACGTGGATGCGATGTGCATCGACCTTCTCGCGCTCCCCGGCCACAAGGGCCTCCTCGGCCCTCAGGGCGTCGGAGCACTCTACATCGGTCCCGATATCCGTCTCGAGACCCTTGTGGAAGGGGGCGCGGGCCACGATTCGGCTTCGGAGGATCCACCGGAGGCCCTGCCCGAGCGCTACGAGGCAGGCACGCCCAACACCCCGGGCATCGCCGGTCTCGGCGCGGGGGTGGACGTGGTACTCGCGCGCGGAGTCGAGGCCATAGGTGCCGAGGAGACGCGCCTCGCCGACCGACTCAGAGCCGCTTTGCGCGACACCGAGGGCTTAGTAGTGTACGGCCCGGGTCCTGGCGTGGCGGCGGCTCCGGTGGTGTCCATCGCCTTCGCCGGACTCCCCTCGGCTGAAGCAGCCTTCGTGCTCGACCGGGCGTTCGGCATAGCCGTGCGGGCGGGCCTGCACTGCGCACCCGAGGCCCACCGCGCCGCCGGTACGGAAGGCGAAGGACTGGTTCGGTTCAGCGTGGGGCACAAGACAGTGGATGCCGACATCGACACGGCCATCGAGGCCTGCCGCGAGGTGGCGGCCAAAGCGACCGCCCGCTCCTGACGGTCACCTCGCGGTAGCCGAGCGACCGCCCGCTCCTGACTCCAGGACCGCGCGGCGGCCTACCAGGAGGATGAAGTGGAACGAATGACCACGGGTACCGCTCCCCTGGACGAGGCCTCTCCTCGATCCAGTGGTCTGTCTGCGCGCGAGGTCGAGGAAGCCGGGCGGCTCGGCGCCGCCCTCGTTGCCAACGTGGGCACGGTGATCCGCGGGAAACACGATGTGGCCCGCGCCTGCGTCATGGCACTCCTCGCGGGCGGGCACGTGATACTCGAGGACTTCCCGGGCGTGGGCAAGACCATGCTGGCCAAGGCCCTGGCCCAGTCGGTTGACTGCCGCTTCTCCCGCATACAGTTCACCCCCGACCTGCTTCCCAGCGACGTCACCGGCGTCAACATCTTCAACCAGAAGACGGGGGAGTTCGAGTTCCGTCCCGGGCCCATCTTCGCCAACGTGGTGCTGGCCGACGAGATCAACCGCGCGTCTCCGAAGACGCAGTCGGCGCTCCTCGAGTGCATGCAGGAGCGCCAGGCCACCATAGACTCGGTCACGCATCCGATCGCGCCCCCGTTCATGGTTATCGCCACGCAGAACCCCATCGAATACGAGGGCACCTTCCCCCTCCCGGAAGCGCAACTCGACCGCTTCATGATCCGCCTCTCGGTGGGGTACCCGTCGCCCAGCGAGGAGGCCGCGATGCTCCTCGACCAGACCTCAGGCGACCCCCTCGCCGAACTGCGCCCCGTCATCGACGCCGCCCGCCTCCTCGACCTCGTCGAGGTCACCCGCCGCGTTCACTCCGCCCCGGCAATCAGAGCCTACGTGGTGGCGCTCGCCGAGGCCAGCCGCACCGACTCCGACCTCTACCTGGGAGCGAGCCCGCGTGCCGGGATAGCCCTGCTGCGGGCGGCACAGGCTTCGGCGCTCCTCGACGGCAGAGACTACGTGACGCCTCAGGACGTCAAGAGCTTGGCGACGCGGGTACTCTCGCACCGGATCATCCTCTCGCCCGACGGTCGTGCCCACGGCCGCTCCACGGCGGACGTGGTCAGGCGGCTCTTGGAGAGCGTCCCGGTACCCACCGGGTAGGGGGAGGCGCGTGACCGCCCGCGGCTTCGGGCTGGCCCTCTTCGCCCTTGCGACCTACCTGGCCGGTCGATTGCTTGGGACGGAGGAGCTGTACCTGGTGGCGCTCGCCCTCGTGGCGATGACCGTGCTCACCCAGGTGCTGGCGACGCCGGCGCGGGGTACGCTCACGGTGGAGCGGTCGCTCGATCCCACCGCCCCTGTCGCGGGCGAGCCGGTGGAGATACACCTGCGGGTGACCAACAGAGGCATGGTGCCCGTCATGCCATCCGAGCTCACGATGAGCCTGGCTGGAGCGGCCGATATCGAGCTGCGCTCGAGTTTCGGTCCGATCGGACCTAGGCGCACCTCGCAGTTCAGTATCCTCGTCCCAGGTCTACGGCGTGGGCTGTACACGCTGCCGGCCCCAAGTATCCGCACAGAAGACCCTCTGGGGATCGCGCGCCGCACGCGAAGCCGCGGCCGCGAGACCACCGTGACCGTGCTGCCGGCCCACGTGACGCTGGAATCGTGCGTGTTCTTCGGTGGGAGGAACCGCGGCCAGGACCCGCGTACCCGCGCCACCTCCGCTCACAGTACGTACGACCTCCGGGGGGTGCGGCCTCACCAGCCCGGCGAACCGCTCAGCCGTATCGACTGGAAGAGCACCGCCAAGACCGGGGTTCTCATGCTGCGCGAGACCGAGGAGCACACCCGCTCCGCGGTGATCCTTCTGCTCGACGGAACGGAAGCCGCCGTCGCGGGCCGTCGCGGTGACGACACCTTCGAACTCGCGGTGTCGGCACTGGCAAGTGTCGGCGTCCACGCGCTGCGCACGGGCCTTTCGCTGAAGCTCATCGTGCACGCCGACCACCCCGGCGAGGTGTTCGCCGACCCCGGGGAGCGCGGCGAACGCGTGCTGCTCACCAGTCTGGCGAAAGCGGAGCCCGACGCCCGGCGCCCGTTGGCCATGACGATCCAGACCTTTGGATCCTCTGTGGCTGCCGGGATCTCCGTCGTGGTCGCGACCTCCAACATCGACCGCGCACTGCTGGCGGATCTATCTTCGCTGCGCGAGCGGGGCACGCCAAGCTACGTGGTGCACGTCGATTCCGGTGCGTATCGGACGGAGCACGACCTGATCGCGCAGGAGAAGCGATCGCTGCTGCACGAGCTCTCCCTCAGAGGCATACCTTCCGTGACCCTGCGCTCCGCCGACGACCTCGAACCCACGCTCTCCCTGTCACCGGAGATGGAGCGTCGTTGGGGAGGCGTGCGACAGTGAGGGTCGCGGGAAAAGCCGCTCACCTCCTGGCGTTCACCGCCCTGGCCGCGGTCATCGTGCTCACGGTGGACCGCGTTGTCCAGCCGCCCATGACGCGCACCCTGCTGATCGCGCTGGCGCTCGCGCTACTGGCCACCCTCCCCGGCTACCTGCACGATTACCTACTCCCGCTGTCGCTCCTGCTGATCCCCGGCGCTCTGTACGTTCTCATGCGCGTCGTCCTCCCGCTCCCTCCGGCCGTCGAGGGGTTCGACGAGCAGACGGCCTTCTATTTCGCCGAACTCCAAAGCGGACTGCGGGCCTACAGTGTGGATGTGTTCCCGCTTTCGCTCGATGCGGTCCAAGGGCTGTCCCTCCTCGTCACCCTGTGGGTGTACCTCCTGGCGGTCGCAGCGGGGGTGATAGTCCTCGGCGGTCGGCGGCCTCTCCTCGGCGCGGCAGTACTCTTCATCCTCATGGGATTCACCGCGACTGTTACCGCCGACCCGCTCACCCAGGGCGTGGGGCTGGCGGTGATCCTTCTGGCCCTTCTGCTCGGCACGACCCCTTGGTCGCGACCGGCACGGACGCTCGGTCGTAGCCTGGGCGCGGTCGGCATCGGCGCGGTGTCGGTGCTGGTGGCCTTGGCGTTCCTCACGCTCTTTCCCGGCTTCGCGCGCCCGGGATGGACCGATTGGCGCGGCTTCGACCCGTTCGACGCGGGCGGCCAGGCCGAACTGGTGTTCAGCTGGAAGCAGGACTACCCCCGGCTGCTCGATCCCGGCACCCGCAAGCCCCTCATGCGCGTCACCTCACCCCTGCCCTCCTATTGGCGGGCCACCACGCTGGAATTCTTCAGCGGTGACACCTGGCTCAGCGACGGTGCGTTCCGCAACACCCTGCCCCCGGGGCCTGGGCCCCGGGCCGTCGCCTCCACCGAGCCGGAGACCATCGGCACCCCGGTCGAGCAGGAGTTCACTGTCACCGGAGCCGTCACGAACTACCTCTTCACCGGCGGTCGCCCGTCGGCGGTCACGCTCGACAGCGACGTGGCTCTCTACAGCTCTTCATCAGGCGCCGTGCGTTCCGCGACCATGCTGTCCCCACCGCTGGACTACGCGGCGACAGCGGTGATCCCCCGGGTGCCGCCCGAGATGCTCATGGGGACGTCTGTGGACTACCCGGCCGAACTGAGCGAGGTCTACCTGCAACTTCCCTTCCCCGACGCCGCCACGGCTCGGCGTCTAGCCGAGGAATCCGACGGCGAGGCGCTCCAGCCCGGTGACTCGGGGAGGGGCGCCGAGTTCGTCGACGTGTACGCCTTGAACGAGCAGATCGTGGGCGATGCGACCGATCCCTACGACATCACCCTGCGCATTGAGCGCTTCCTGCGCAACGGCTACTCGTACACGCTCGAGGTGCCGCCGTCGGACTACGTCTCGCCGATCTCGGCGTTCCTCTTCGACACCCGTGCGGGGTACTGCCAGCACTTCGCCGGATCCATGGCCCTCCTCCTGCGCCTCAACGGGGTGCCGGCGCGGGTGGCCGTGGGCTTCGTCACCGGCGAGGAGGTGGGCACGTGGACCTACCAGGTGAGCACCAACGAGGCCCACGCCTGGGTCGAGGCGTATTTCACCGACATCGGCTGGCTGCCCTTCGACCCGACCCCGGGGCGCGCGCTGCCTCTGGCCGGTCCGTCGTCCACCACCCCAGGGTTCGTCGACCCCTTCACGCGCGTCACCGATCCATCCACGAACCCGCCCACAACCCTGTCCCCCGACGCGGCCGACCGCCTGCCCGAAGATGGAGATACACCTCCCACCGCCGGCGGCGAAGGAAGCATCACCACCCGTCCCACCACCCTGGGACCGCTCGTTCTGCTGTTCGTGCTCGTGGCCTGGCCGCTCACCTATCAACGGCTCAGGGGACGAGGCACACGCGTCGGCACACCCGATGATCGACTGCGCGCGTCGATGAGACTCCTCAGAGGCGACCTCGCGGTCGCCGGCGTGCACGTACGGCCGTCGTCGACGCTCGAGCAACTCGCGCACTCGACGCGCGACCGGCTCGGAATCGACCTCGACCTCGTGGCTTCCCGTGTGCAAGAGGTGGTCTTCGGGGGTAGTCCAGCCACCCTGAGCGACGTGCGCCTGACCGAGCGGCAGCGCACCAGGACGAGGAGGGTGGCCCGCCGTACGCGCAGTGTGCGGTACGTGGCATCGTGGTACGGTTTGACCCCGCTGCTCGACGCGTGGTGGAGACTCACGCGAGGCGATGCAGCGCGGGCGCCCGGGCGCCAGGGGACATCTTGGAGGTTGAAACCGTGACAGACACCGTTCAGAACCGCGGCACACGGAAGGCGACCCTGACCACGGAAGTGGTCGCCCCACGTTGCGCGGCCATGGCCGTGGGCTCGGTGCCCCACACCGATCCGGCGGTGGCCGTGGACCTGGTCATGCGCACCACGCCCGATATCCCCGCCTGGCCCCAACTCCCCCGCCGCACCTTCCGCGAGAGCATGTACGTGCAGTTCACCGAGGGGTTTCCCGGGCTGTGCCTCGATGAAGTGCGAGAGAGGGTCTACGTGCTCGACGAGCCACCATCCGACCAATTGGTCGCGTTCGTCGAAGCCCTGGAGTCAGACGATCCCGCCCGCTTCGCCATCTCGCCCGGCAACGCCGCGGCGTTGCCCGTGCTCGGCGAGGCGCTCGCCGCCGCCGCTTCTGTGCCGCCGTTCGTGAAGGGTCAGGTCACGGGGCCGATCTCGCTGGGCCTGAGCCTCCCGAGGGAGGACCGCCGCGCCCTGCTCTACGACGACACCCTTCGCGACATCGCCGTGAACCTCCTGGTGATGAAGGCCCGCTGGCAGGCCGACCTGTTGCGATCTTGGGCGCCCGACGCCACCGCTCTGATCATGGTGGACGAACCGAGTCTCACCCAGATGGGCTCCGCCTTCGTCTCGATACCGGAGGCGATCGCCTTCCCGGCGCTCGAGCAGTGCCTGGCGGCGCTTGGCTGCCTCACCGGCCTCCACGTGTGCGGCGCCACCGATTGGAGCTCTCTGATCGAACTCCCCGTGGACGTGCTCAATTTCGACGCCGCCGATCACCTGGACGCGTTCCTCGCCCATCGAGAGTCGGTCGGCGCCTTCCTGGCGGCGGGAGGACTCCTGGCCTGGGGCGTCGTGCCCAACGACGAACGCGCCATGAAGCTCGGCGCCGAGGAGACCGGGGCCACCGTACTGGCCGGAGCGGAGCACCTCGCCGCCGGAGGCTTCGTCGATGTGGATCAGATACTCCGGGCTTCGTTCGTGTGCCCCGCCTGCGGCACCGGCACGTTGACCGAGCCGCTGGCCGAACGGTGCTTCACGCTCGCGGCGGAGACGAGCGCCTGGCTGCGCGCCCGCATGTGACCCGCGCCCGCATGTGACCCGCGCCCGGGAGCGAGGCGGTAGCGGACGGTACCCCGCGCCGGCCGCGCTCCGCTCTCGTCAATACCCCGCCTGGCCTTCTTCTTCCACAACATCCTCGGTCACGATCCGTCCCCTGAAGACGCGGTACACGAGAGCGGTGTAGGCGAGCACTACGGGCAACCCGATGAGCGCCGCCACCAGCATCACGGTGAGGCTCAGGTCGGAGGAGCTCTCCTGGTACGCGCTGAGACCGGCCCCACCGTCGAGGCCCGGGACCAGATAGGGGAAGCTACCGACCGCCCACAGACCCACGAGCCCGACTATCCCAAGAGCCGAGCCGAGGAACGCGCCTCTGTCCCTGCCACGGATCATGGCCGTACGGGCTACCACGAGACCGGCCACCAGCATCGCAAGAGCCACCCACCCGAGGGGCTCCGCGAGGTTTGAGCGGATGCGATCTGGAACCACGATCCCCGTAGCCACGGTCACTACCACCAGCAGCGCCAAGAACAGCCAATGGGCCACCGAGCGCACGCGGGCGGCTCTGTCCCGAAGTGCGCCCTCGCTCTTGAGCGTGATCCAGGCCGCGCCGTGGGCTACGAACATCACCAGCCCGAAGACGCCCACGAGCAGCGCGAAGGGGTTGAGAAGCGTCAGGAAGGTGCCTGCGAACTCGCCATCGTCGGAGAGGGGCAGCCCCCGCACCAGGTTCCCGGCCGCTACGCCGAGGAGCAGCGCCGGCAGAGCGCTTCCCCCGGCGAAGGCCGCATCCCAGACCCTGGCCCAGGCGGGGTCGTGCGACCTGAACTCCAGCGAGACGGCGCGGAAGATGAGGCCCATGAGCACCAGGATGAGCGCAAGATAGAATCCGCTGAAGACGGTGGCGTACACCGGGGGGAAGGCGGCGAACAGCGCGCCTCCGGCGGTGAGGAGCCAGACCTCGTTGCCGTCCCACACGGGCCCGATCGAGCGGCGCAGAACGAGACGCTCGGCCTCGTCGCGAGGCAGAAAGGGGTAAAGGGCGCCCACGCCGAGATCGAAACCGTCGAGGACGGCGTAACCGGCGACGAGTACCCCGATCAGCGCGTACCAGATCAGCTGTAGGTCCATCAGGCTCCTCCCTCCTCCGGTCCGCGGCGTATGAGTCCGATCACGATACGCAGCCACGCCACGAAGAGCAGCGCGTACACCGCCCCGAAGAGAGCCAGAGAAATCGCCACCTGTCCCGCCGGCACCACGGCCGAGACGGCGTCCACCGTGCGAAGTTCGCCGTAGACGATCCAGGGCTGACGCCCCACTTCCGCGGCCGCCCACCCCATCTGGATGGCGAGGATAGGAAGGGGGATGCTCCAGACCACTGTCCACAGGAACGCGCGGCTCCGGTCGAGGCGCCCCCGCCACCAGAGCAGCAGGCCTAAGAGCATCAGCGCGACGAAGTAGACTCCGAGCGTGACCATCAAGTGGTAGGTCTGGAACGTCAGCTGCACGGGCGGCCTGTCGGCGGGAGCGAAGTCGTTCAACCCCACCACTTCCGTATCGGTGCCGCCCCCGAGCAAGACGCTCAGAAGCGAAGGCACCACGAGGCCGCGCACCTCCTCTGCGTCCGTGTCAACCCAGCCTATCAGCGCCAGGCCGGCGTTGCCCCCCGTGGTGTAGATCCCCTCGAAGGCGGCCATCTTGGCCGGCTGGGTCTCAGCCACCTGTACCGCGTGCCAGTGACCCACCACCGGCATGGAGAGCGCGGCGCCCAGACCCACCACCAAGGCGGCGCGCAGCCAGCGGCGCGCGAACTCGTGGTGCCGGCCTTTGAGCAGGTACCAGGCGGAGAGGCCGGCTACGAAGAAAGCGCCCGCCACCCAGGTGGAAAGGACCGTATGGAAGTATCGGGGAAGCGTGGAGGGGTTGAGGAAGGCCGCCGCCACGTCGGTGAGCACGGCCCTGCCGTCGATCACCTCGTAGCCGGCCGGTGTCTGCATCCACGAGTTAGCGATGATGATCCAGAGGGCCGAGAAGTGGGCACCTGCGGCCACGAGCCATGTGGACACGTAGTAGAAGCGGGCGGAGACGCGCTTTCTCCCGAATAGCAGCACCCCCAAGAAGGTCGATTCGAGAAAGAAGGAGAAGAGAGCCTCGGCCGCCAGGGGCGCCCCGAAGATGTCCCCTACGAAGCGTGAGTACGTGGCCCAGTTGGTGCCGAAGGCGAACTCGAGCGTGATGCCCGTGGCCACGCCTATGGCGAAGGTGGTGGTGAAGAGACGAATCCAGTAGTCGGCGGCGGCGCGGTCGGCGGGAAGACCGGTGCGGCGGTGCCTGCGTTCGGCTGCCACAAGGAACAGCGACGTCCCCAGGCTCAGCGGCACGAAGAGGAAATGATAGCCGACCGTGAAAGCAAACTGGATACGCGAAAGGAGCACTGCGTCCATGAATGAGGACCTCCGAGCGGGGGACGCGCAACGTGAGGGGGCGTACCCGGGGCGCCCGTCAGGCGAAACCAGGCCTTGGGGCCTGTCTGCCTCCTCCCACTCGAAGCAGCGCTCGGTTCCTCGAAGTCAGACGCAGTCGCCTCGTGACGCGCCGCCGTCTCCGCCGGTCTCAAGGGAGAGAACTTGACGAAGCGGATCACGACTTGTTACAATGCTGAGTAATCTGATCGTCTTACTCATGTTTAGCCATCGGTGACCATGAGACACCCCGGTCCCAACAGCAGAGAGAATGAGCAGTGGCTCAAGGAGATCGCCCTCCTTGTCCAGTCGATGAGCCACGGATGTCTTGAGATCATCATCCAGGATCGCCGGATCATCCAGATCAACAAGACCGAGAAGATCCGGTTGGACAAGAAGAGAGGGCCGTAGGTCTCGAAGACGGCAAGCAGGCTGACCGGAAAACCGGAGGCCCCGACCGAAAGGTCGGGGCCTCCGTGCTTTTCGGGCTAGGTCCACCGGCGGACAACCCGCCATACGGGGAGCAAGGGGTCGAAGAGGAGGTGCGTGTCTGATTCCACACAGAGTATTGGTGTTCGCACGACAACCGGCGTCGGAAGACGCTCTCAACTAGAGGAGCTCATCATGCCTTTGAACGCAACTATAGAAGACGTCCGCAGCCTCGTCGAGGACCTGAACTTCAGGCAGAAAGTCGATCGCTCCCTGGGCCTGATCCGGGAAGCCTGGCAGGAGTACGGCGATCGCCTGACGGTGGCCAACAGCCTGGGCAAGGACTCGTCGGTCGTGTGGCATCTCGCGAAGCAAGTGTCCCCCGAGATTGGCGGCTTCATCGTGACGACCCGGTTCAAGCCCGCCGAGACGGTGCAGTTCATGCACGACACGGTGGCCGTCTACCCCGAGCTCGCCGTGTTCTCCAACGACGAGGCCATCCCCGACCGACTCTACGAGACCGATCCGGACACCTGCTGCGACATCCTCAAGGTGGAGCCCACCCGCCGAGCCATCGACGAGCTCAGAGTGGAGTGCTGGGTCACCGGTCTGCGCTGCACCGAGGGCCGCACGCGAACCGACTTCCAGGAGATCGAGGAGCGCGACAGCGGCCTCATCAAGCTCAACCCCATCCTCATCTGGAACGAGCGCGAGGTGTGGCAGTACCTGGCTCTGTACAGCGTGCCGGTGAATCCCCTCTACGCCGAAGGCTACCGTTCCCTGGGGTGCTCACCTTGCACGCGCATCAGCCAGGGCGCCGACGAGCGGGCGGGCCGCTGGCTCGGCACCAACAAGTGCGGCGGCGAGTGCGGTATCCACACCCGGCCGCTGAAGGGCTGAGGCGCGCCATGGGCGAAGCCACGACACTCGAGTCGGCGGCGCCCTCGGGAACCACGCCGAACCCCGGCGTGCGCACTGCTCTGGCCGGCGGTGCGCACGCGGCCGGTGTGGCCGGCGGATCGCTACGGTCGGATCCGGCGGTGCGTCGATTCTCCGACATCCGCGAACTCATCGGCAACCCCGACTACCCCACCCCTTTGGTCCGCCTGCAACGGGTGGCGCCGGCTGATACCCAGCTCTATCTGAAGCTGGAGGGGTTCAACCCGTTCGGCTCCATCAAGGACCGGACGGCGCTCTACCTGCTGCGGGGGATGACAGAGCGGGGCGAGCTCGACGGCAGGGAACTCGTCGAGCCGACCTCGGGCAACACGGGCATCGCGCTCGCGGGTATGGCCGCGCTGCTGGGCGTCAAGATAACGGTAACCATCCCCGATGCGGTCCCCGAGGAGACGCTGCTGCTGCTCCGCATGCTCGGCGCCGAAGTGTGGCCCACTCCGGACGACCTCTGCCCGGTGGATCATCCCAAGGACGGCGCCATCGCCCTCGCGCACTCTCTCGTGCGCAGCGCCGGCGGAGAACGGTACGCCATGGCCAACCAGTATGAGAACCCCGACAACGTCCGCGCCCACTACGAGACCACCGGCCCCGAGATCTGGCGCCAGACCGAGGGCCGGATCGCCCGGCTCTTCGCCGGGTACGGCACGTGCGGCACCATCGTGGGCGCCGGGCGCTACCTCAAAGAGCGCAACCCCGGCGTGCGCGTCGTGGCCATCGAGCCCGAACGCGGCCACCGTCTGCCGGGACTCAAGAACCTGACCGAGTCCAGGCCGCCTGGTATCCTCGACCCGAGCTTCATCGACGAGGTCGTGACCGTGGACGACCAATCCGCCTACGCGATGACGAAGCGCCTCTTCCGGGAGGAGGGGCTGATCGTGGGCCCCTCTACCGGAGCCATCGTGCACGCGGCCACGCAACCGGCGGAAACGACCCACCCGGACGGGATCGCCGTGGCGATCTCCCCCGATGGAGGATTCAAGTACGGCTCCTTCTTCGCGGACGTTCTTGGAGACGAAGGCACGCCCGGCGTGTAGAAAGGATCGACGCACCCTCATGACAGTAGTGCTCAACCTACCGGAGAGCCTCGGCGACGACCTGGCGCGCCTGGCCGAAGCCGTCGCGCAGGTCAACGCCGGGCAGCTCTCGCCCGCCGCGTTCCGCTCCCTGCGCGTTCCGCAGGGAGTCTACGAGGAGCGTCGCGACGGCAGCTTCATGCTGCGCGTGCGACTCGCCGCCGGATGCCTGCTCCCCGAGCAGATGCGGGCACTCGCCCAGGTCGCCCGCACGTACGGGAGCGAGACCCTGCACGTTACCACCCGCCAGGACATCCAGGTGCACGGCGTGCCCCTGGAGGGCATCCACCCCGCACTGGTGGAGCTTGCCCGCGTCGGGCTCTCGACTAAGGGTGGCGGCGGCAACACGGTGCGGAATGTCGGCGCCTGCGCGGAGGCCGGGGTCTGCCCTCGGGAAGCCTTCGACGTGCGGCCGTGGGTGGTAGCCGTCACCGAGCGACTGCTCGCCGATCCGCTGAGCCTACAGCTGCCGCGCAAGTACAAGATCGCCTTCTCGGGCTGCTCCCAGGACTGCGCCGCGGCGACCGTGCACGACTTGGGGTTCGTCGCCCGCGAGCGCGACGGGCGGCCCGGCTTCGCCGTCTACGTCGGTGGCGGGATGGGCTCCAAGAGCCGCGTGGCCGACCTGTTGGAGGAGTTCGTGCCCGCGGAGGACGTGGCCCTGGTCGCCGAGGCGGTTAAGCGGGTGTTCGACCGGCGGGGAAACCGGCGGAACCGGCACCGGGCGCGGTTGCGCTTCCTGGTGGAGCAGCTCGGGCTGGAGGAGTTCAGGCGGCTATACCTCGACGAGATCAAGCGCCTTCGTGAAGCGGACTTTGCGCCGCTCTCCGTCCGGGACCTGCCCGGAGCCGCCCGCGCCCTCAGCACGGAAGCCGAGGACGGCGCCGCGGCCCCCTCCTCAGACCAGCCGGCCCTTAAGCTCTGGCGGAGGCACAACACCAGCGCCCAGCGCCAAGCCGGGTATGTGGTCGCCCACGTCCCCCTGGCGCTCGGCGACATCTCGGCCGGGGTCCTGGCGGGTCTGGCCGGCATCGCGGAGGAGTACACCGACGGCTTGGCCCGCGCCACACAGTGGCAGAACCTCTCGCTCCACTGGGTCCGGGAGACGGACCTCCCCCAGGTTCGGGCGGAGCTCGAGGCGCTCGGGCTGGCCGAACCCCTGCCACCCGCCTTGCGCCATACCGTGTCGTGCACCGGCGCAGCCACGTGCCGCCTGGGCATGTGCCTGTCGCGCGGCCTGACCAAGGCCTTCGTCGCCCAGGTCGACCGCTCCGAGTTGGACCTGGCCGCACTGGGCGACTTGGACATCCACGTGAGCGGCTGCCCCAACTCCTGCGGCCGTCACCCCATAGGCCAGATCGGACTGCACGGCGGCGCGCGCCGCATCGAAGGCAGGCTTGTGCCCTACTACACCGTCCAGCTCGGCGGATGGGTACGGGAAGGCGAGACCCGGCTGGCCGAGGGCGGCGAAGCGGTCCCCGCCCGCGCCCTGCCGGCCTTCCTCACAGAACTCCTTGCCGCCTACCGAGAGTCAGGCACAGCGCCCGACTTCGCCGGTTTCCTCGCCGCCGGCGGCCGCACGCTGGCCGCCGAACTTGCGCGCCGGCACGGCACCGTGCCCCGGTTCGAGGAAGACCCGAGCTTCTACTACGATTGGGGCGCCGAGACCCCCTTCTCCCTGGCCGGACGCGGCCCCGGGGAGTGCGGAGCCGGGGTCTTCGACCTCATCGAACTGGATCTCGCCGCGGCCCGCGAGGCCGAGTCCGAAGGCCGGCACGTCGCCGCCACCGTGCTGGCCGCCCGGTCGCTTCTGATCACCCAGGGACAGGAAGCCCGCACCGGCGCCGAGGCGCTGGAGCTTTTCGCCTGCGGGTTCCTGGAAGCGGGGCTGGTGGACGCCGGGTTCGCCGACTTGATCGCGCGTGCCCGAAGGGCCGTCGCGATCGCCGACCCGGAGAACGCCTTGGAGGCCGAAAACGGCCTTCCGGTGGCCGAGCAGGTCGTAGCGCTTATCGAGGTGGTGCAGAACCTCTACGACTCGATGGACGACTCTCTGCGGTTCCCCGCGAAACCCCAACCGGCGCAGCGGAAAGCCGCCGACATCCCGCAACCCGCCGCGGGCTCCGCGCTCCTCGCCGACCGCGAAGTCGACCTGCGGGGCGTAGTCTGCCCCCTCAACTACGTGAAGACCAAACTGGTGCTGGCCCAGATGGCGGGCGACGAGGTGCTGGCGGTGCTGCTCGACGCAGCCGGCGCCACGAACGTCCCTGAGAGCACCGCGAACGACGGACATGAGGTGCTGGAGGTCGTTCCGCTGGAGGGCCACTGGCGGGTGCTTATCCGGAAGCGGTGAGGCTTCAGTTTTCCCCTTCCCCCACGCCGAAAACGATGCCCTTCACAAAGTGAACACCGGTGGTACCATACAGCTAGACACTCGACCCGAGGGAGGTATGCCGTGACGCGTTTCATGGTCCCGCGGGTGGCCCATTGTAGCGAGGGCTGCCGACGACCGTCCCGAGTACGACGCTAAACTGCTTGCGACACACTCGAATGATGTCATACGGAACGGGCGCCCTTGGCGTCCGTTCCGCGTTGGTCCCGAGGCGACAGCGGCCGAGCACGTTACCACCGGCCACTCGCCCGCTCTCCGCGTGGGCCTTCGACTACAAACCCGGGCTGCGATGATCGCCGCCGCCCGCTTCCTCTCAACGGTGTTCCAGCCCGCTCTCATGGGCACCTACATCCTCGTCGCACTGGGCCTCGGCGCCGCAGAAGGCGCATGGACCGGACTCATCTGGGCCTTGGGTCTGGCGGCGCTCTCCGCCGGGTTGCCCGCGCTCGACATCCTCAGGCGCATGCGTGCCCGCACGGTCACCGACTTCCACATCGTCCTTCGCGAACAACGCTCGGGCCCTTTGCTGGTGGCGCTCGCGGCCACCGCCCTCGCCCTCGCCCTCGCGTGGGGCCTCGACGCCCCCCGCCTCATCCAGCTCGGCCTGCTGACAGCGCTGACCACAGGCGCCGTTCTCACCGGCGTGACGACGGTGTGGAAGATCAGCTTTCACTCGGCGATCGTATCGAGCGGGGTCATCTTGCTGGCGGGGCTGCTCGGCCTCTGGGCGCTCGCGCTCGCGCCGCTCGTTCCGGCTGTGGGCTGGTCGCGGGTGGCGCTTCGCCGCCACACGCCCGGTCAGGTGACGGCGGGGGTGGTGGTGGGGACCGGCCTCACGGCGGCGGTGCTTGCCCTCGCCGGCGGGGCATGAGCCGCGGCCCTCAGGCGCCCTCGACACGCCGAAGCGGGTACAATCCCTCTTGAAGATGGAAGAGCGCATGCCGGAGAGCACGAAGAAAGGATCCGAAGACGCGGCGAAGAACCTGCCGGTCTTCGACCGTGACCGCTGCAAGCAGTGCGGCATCTGCGCGCACTTCTGCCCGAAGGGCGTCATGGAGCTCGATGAGGCCGGCTTCCCCCGCATCATCGACGCCGAAGCCTGCACCGAATGCAGGCTGTGCGAGTACCTGTGTCCCGACTTCGGCATCAAGCTGGCCGCGCCCGAGAACGACGCGCCCGGAGCCAACGGTGGCCGATCCGACCCCCTTCGATGACGCCGGTGCTCCCGGTCGCCGGTGCACCCGGTCGCCGCTGATCACGCTCGCCGGTGCTCCGGGTCAATCCTGCGAGCGGTACACCCTGATCTGGCTCCGGCCGTTCTCCTTGGCCACATAGAGCGCCTGATCAGCGCGATCGAACAGATCCTTGGGCACGTGGCAGTCGGCCTCCAGGGCGGCGACCCCCACGCTCACCGTGCGATCCGCGACTACTCCATCGGGCACGTCGATCGTGATCTCACGCACCGCATCGAAGATCTTGCGTGCGACCACCTCGGCTCCACCGAGCGCAGTGCCCGGCAGCACGAGAGCGAACTCGTCGCCGCCGTAGCGGGCCGGGATATCCGATTCGCGCACGGCCGACCGTATCGCCTCGCCCACCCGGCGCAAGAACATATCGCCGAGCAGGTGGCCGTAGGTGTCGTTGAGTTCCTTGAAGAAGTCGAGGTCGATCATGATCATCGACATCTGGGCCTTGGTGTTCCGGGCGCGCAGGAACTCCTGCTCGAGGATCTGCTGGAAGAAGCGATGGTTGTACAGGCCGGTGAGCTGATCGGTTATCGAGCGCTTCTCGATCTCCTCGTGCAACAGGACGTTCTGCAGCGAGAGTCCCGCCATCCCTCCGACGCTCATGAAACGCTCGAGCTCCAGAGGACCGTAGGCGATATCCTCTGACGTCACGATCAGAAGACCGAGCAGATCGTCCTTCCGAAAGAGCACCGCACCCAGGCCGGGGCTGCCGCCGAACATCTCCCGGAAGACCTCCGGCCGCACCAACGGGGTGAAGCTCCCGTCGGTCGACCGAAGGTGCCGGTCGACCCAATCAGGATCTGCCGGCAGGGTGTCGGGGTACGCTTCCAGGTTCTGGCCCTGAGATCCGTACAGCCCCAGGGTCTGCGACTCGTTGTCGGCCTTGATGTAGAGGGCGCAGCTCTCGGCGCCCATGATGCCCAGGGTGCCGTCCACGACCATCCCCGCGACGCTCCTCAGCGGCTCGTACACCGTGAGCGCCTTGAAGAACTCATGCGTGAAGAACGTCTCGGCGAGTTGGCGTTCCACGTCATGGTAGGCACGGCGCAGTTCGTCGAGCCGCAAGGCCAGGCGCTGCTCGCGCTTCTGAGCCTCACTGAAGAACGAGAACAACTCGAACAGCGCGTCTGTAGCCGAGTCGGTGGCGATGCGCTGGCTGAGGAAGTAGCCGAGGAGCTGGCAGCCGGCGCTCCCCACCACGAGAACGCCCGACGAGGGCAGGGGCGCTTCGAGAACGTCTAACAGATCGAAGAAGACCGAAACCTCGTCCGCGGGCTCCAATACGTTCGGCCGCCCGTTGACCACCCGTACCCCGGATAGGTCGAAACCGGGGGATTCGTCGCCCGCATCGCCCTCGCCGGCTTCCCCGGCCATCAGGGCGGTCCAGGCGTCGGCCTTGGCGGAGGCCCCATCGGCGGCCAGGTAGACATCGTGCACTTGGGCGATCTCGATGCCTCTCAGCTTCGCGACGAACCACTGGGCCGGCCCATCGGGGCCCACGACCGAGCAGCGGAGTCCCACGTCGGCCTGCGTCTTCAGATTCTCGATCTGGTCGGCGATGTTCATAGCTCGACGACCCCTCCCTTGTAGGACGTCACCTTCACGCGCCCGGTGGAGATATCGAACTCCGCGGTCCGGGCCCAACCACCGCCCACGTCCTTCCCGACGATGGGCACGTGCATCTCACGCAGCACCTTCAGCGCGACCTCGATGTTGCGGTCGCCCACGTTCTTGCCGAGGGCCACCCTGCCGAACATGTTCGCCCCGCCCACCACCTTGGCTCGGAGCCGAGGCTTCTGCTGGGAGGCGCTCTCGAGCTTCCTGATCAGAGCCGGTATCGCCGCCACGACGAACTTGCCGGCAGGCAAGGCGGTACCGTTGAGCGGAGCCGGCAGCAGGCAGTGGGCCATTCCTCCCACTTGGAGCCGTTGATCGAAGAGCACGATGCCCACGCACGAGCCGAGGGCTTGAGCCACCAGGACATCCCCGGCGAACCCCATCTTCACCTGCGCTATGCCTACCTGGAGGATCATTATCCCGACCCTCGCACTCCTCTCCGCGTGATTCGGGGCACGAGCACAACGGCTAGCCGGCCATCTCGTCGATCATGCGATAGAAGTCGGCGTCTGCCAGGAAGAACAACCGGCCGAGGACACTGGTCTGGTCGGTGACGAAGTCCACCTCGACCATCCACAAGTACTCCACCTCGTAGTCGAGCTCGCCCATAAGGGAGGGCACAAGCGATCCTGCCATGTCGCGCAGATAGCGGGTGAGCTCGGGCTTCAGATCGGCCATGAGAAACGTGCCCGTCGCCTCGACGAACGAGGTCAACACGTTCCCGAGCGGCTTCTCGAGGCCGAACTCGTCGTCCTCGGCCACGCCGAGTGCCGCGCGCAGGGCCTTGCCGTCCTCCTCGGGCAACGCGAGCAGCAGCCCTGCCTGGAACGCCCCCTCCACGATGACCAAAGCCGCTTCGACCGGCTCGGTGGGTGGGCCGAAGACCGTGGCCGCCTCCTCCAACTCCATCTCCCGCAGCATGGGGACGGTGATCCGGACGGCATGGCCCATCTGCTCGGCCAAGGCGCCCGAACTCTGAGACGCACCGATGCTCACAATCTCGCGGAACAGGTCCGCGGCTTCAGGCCTCAACTCCTATTCCTCTCTGCAGAAGCAGTAAACGGAGGTCTACGAACAACGACAGCCGCCCATCGGCGATCACACAGGTTCCCACGAGCCCCGGTGCCCGGCTGAGCGACCGCGCGACGGGCTTGATGACGAGCTCTTGGTCGCCTATCAGCGAGTCCACAACCAACGCTTCTGTGCGCGACGACAGCTTCACGAGCAGCGCCAAGTGGGCGCCGTCGACAGCGAGAACGTCACCACGCTCAAGCAGGCCTACCAGGGAACGGATCGCCACCGGCTGATCGTTCACGATGATCATGGGCATCCCCCTGACCCAAGAGATCTCCCCCGGCTCGATCTTGATGATGCGGAACACTTGGTTCCTCGGCACGCCCACGACCATGTGTCCCGCCCGCACCACGAGCGACTGCAGGAGCGAGAGCGTGGGCGGGAATTCGAGAATCACCTTCGTGCCGGCGCCGGGCGTGGAGATCATGTTGATGTCGCCGCCCACCTCCACAACGTTCTTGCGCACGATGTCGAGCCCGACACCCCGACCCGAGACATCGGTAACCTTCTCAGCCGTGGAGAAGCCGGCCTGGAACAGCAGGGCGAACACCTGGGCCTGGGTGAGATCAACACCGGAGTCCGCGGAGAGCACACCCTTCTTGCGCGCCGACGCGAGCACCCGTGCCGGGTCGATGCCCCGCCCATCGTCCTCGACCTTGAGCGCGACGTTGCCGTGCTCCGCGGCGGCCGTAACGGTCAGGCGACCTCTTCTCGACTTCCCGGCTGCCTCTCTCTCCTCGGGTGTCTCCAGCCCGTGATCGAGGCTGTTCCTGATGATGTGCACCAGGGGCTCCTGCACGCGATCGAGCAGGGCTCGGTCGATCTCGGTCTCACCGCCGATGAACTCGGCGTCTACTTCCTTGCCGAGCTGGACGGACAACTCCTTGACCAACCGCTGAAAGCGCTGGAAGACCGAGCCGATGGGCACCATGCGCGCCGACAGCACCTCGCGCTCGAGGTCGTGGCTGGTGCGTTCGATCAACTCGAGGATCTCCTGAAGTTCGGGGTCCTCGGTGGCGCCCACCACCGCCCGGAGGCGTCGTCGCAGCATCAGGATCTCGCCCACCATGTTCGTGATGCGGTCGAGCTTCTTCCGGTCCACGCGGATGCCGGTCTGCTGGAAACTCTGGACGGCGCCGCCCAGGGCGCCGCCCACTTTCTCGCGCACGGAGGCCGCGGCGTCAACGTCGGCCGACGGCAGCGCGATTCCCGGGGTTGCTTCCTCGGAAGGCCTGGCGTCGGCCGGCGGCTCCCCCCCGGCCGGCCCCGCTTCGGAGGGCGCGGCCTCGGCCTGGATGGCCCCGGCCCGTCCGCAGTCGACGGTAACCCTGACGAGAGGCGGCCCCGCTTCCAGCGGGATGACCAAAGCGACCTCTCCCACTGACGCAGCAGTCTGGACGAGCAGCCCCTCCTCGACGATGCCGTCTAGGATGAAGGCGACCGCACCGCCCGGCTCAAGAGTCTCCCACTCTTCCGGACCTGGTACCGTGCGCACCGCGGCGCCGAGCTTCTCCAAGCGGTTCAATACCATCTTGAAACGGAGTCTCGGATACGCGACTTCGTCCTCCAAGGTGACCGCGACGCCGGACTCGCCCTCCGCGACGCCGGTGCGGCCGCCCAAGACTCCGGTCTGCGGTGGCGCCTGTGGGGGCCGCACCTTCGGCTCACCGGCGAACATGGCCAACGCGCCTTGGTGGGAAGAGACGTCGTCGGCGTTGGCGGTCATATCGCGGAGCACGGACTCCACCTGGAACATGAACTCCAGATCGATCGGGTCGATGGGCTGTTTGTCGTGGCGCCAACGGTCGAGCAGGTTCTCGGCCCGATGACAGAACTCGGCGATAGCGCTGAAACCCATGGCCCCCGCCATGCCCTTGAGCGTGTGGGCCACACGGAAGATCTCGTCGACCGGAGCAAGGTCGGCCGGCTGAGCCTCCAATCGGAAGAGGCAATCAAGGAAGCCGTCGAGCAGCTCCTGCGACTCCTCAAGGAACAGAGCTCTGTAGCGTGCCTCGTCAGAGATCGAGCTCACCTCCGCCGCCTCCGGGCGTCGGAGATCAACTCGACGAGCCGCGGCCCGATACGATGGAGGGGCAGCACTTCGGAGACCACGCCTGCATCAATGCACGCCTTCGGCATGCCGTACACCACCGAGGTCTCCCTGTCCTGAGCGATGGTCGTGGCCTTCTTCGCCTTGAGCATGGTCATGCCTTGGCACCCGTCGGCGCCCATGCCGGTGAGAACCACCCCAATGCCCCGCGGACCGAACACCTCGGCCAAGGACGAGAGGGTCACGTCGGCGGAGGGCTTGAAGCGGCCGTAGCCCTTCTCGTCGGTAAGCTCTATGGTCTTGCTCGAACCGTTCTTCCCGAACTTCAGCTGGCTCCCCGGGGGGGCCAAGTAGGCGTGACCCACGCGGATCACCTGACCGTCCACGGCTTCGCCCACCTCGAGCTCCGACACACGGTCCAACCGTTGCGCCAACGAGCGTGAGAAGCCAACGGGCAGATGCTGCACGACGACGATGGCGGCCTCGAGATCCCCCGGCAACCCCGCGAACAGCACGTCGAGAGCCATGGGACCGCCCGTCGACGCCGCCACCGCGACCACCGGCATGAACGGGCGCGCCCCCGGCTGCGGCCTGCCGGGAAGGACGGGGTGCTGCGCCAGAGGAGCGACCACCGCGGCCGCCGCCCTCACTTTCTCGCGCAGGTCTTCTCCCAGCTCGTCGATGTTCACCGAGATCGTGCCTGAGGGCTTGAGCACGAAGTCGAGGGCGCCGAGCTCGAGGGCTTCGTACGCCACGTCGGGATCGGTGACGCCGCTCAACATGATCACCTGCGGCCTCGGCCGGCCTTGGAGTTCCATCAAGACCTCGAGACCGTTCATGCGTGGCATCTCGACGTCGAGAGTGATCACGTCCGGATCGAGAGCAGCGATCTTCTTGAGCGCATCCTCGCCGTCTCGGGCAGTGTCGAGCACATCGATGTCGTCGGCCTTGGAGAGGACGTCGGAGATCAGGGTCCTCATCAGAGCCGAGTCATCGACGACGATGACTCGGGCCGCGCTAGCCACGACCCACACGCTCCAGAGTGTCCAGCACCTTCTGGGGCTGGAAGGGCTTCACAATGAAGTCCTTGGCGCCCAGGGTAAGGGATCGCTCGATGAACTCCTCTTGGCCGAGGGCGCTCACCATGACCACGTTGGCCTCGGGATCGAACTCCATGATCCTCGCGAGGGCCTCGATGCCGTCGGCCACAGGCATGGTGATGTCCATCGTCACCATCTCCGGCCGCACTTCTTGGTACACGCGCACCGCCGCCTCTCCATCAGCCGCTTCACCCACGATGCAGTAGCCGTTCTTCTCCAAGATGTCTCGGAGCATCCTGCGGATGAATCCGGAATCATCGACGATCAACACGTTCATCCGACGGGCACCTCCTTGAGCTCCCGGAGCCGGGCCAGCTGCTCGGGAGGCAGCAGCTCATGAGCCTGCACCAGCAAGAGCACGTGATCGTCGCGCTTCACGATCCCACGGACGGCCGCCCTGATCTCGCCGTCGACCACGAGGTCCTCAGGGGCTTCCATGATGTCGTCGGACGATATCTCCTCGACTGAGTAACAGGAATCGACAAGGGCGGCCATGTTCTCGTCGGCCACGTCGAGCAGCAGGACGAACTCCTCGGGACCGCCGGGCGACCGAGTGCCGTCGGCCGAGCGGGTGCCGTCGGCCTCGCTCAGACCGAACCGCCTGCGCAGGTTGACAACCGCGTGAATCTCGCCGCGCAGGTTGAAGATGCCCTCGATCGAAGGGGGGGCGCCGGGCATATCCACGACCTCAGGACGACGCAAGATACCCTTCACGTCTGTGATCGGGAGGCCATACCGCCCCCTGCCCAGGTGGAACAGCAGGTATTTCTCGACTTCACCTGGCATGTGTCTCCTCCGACACGGCCACGCGCCCGTTGCCGTTGGAGGAGACCGTGAACCGGGCCACGAGGGCTGCGAGGTGCCCGGCCATGTCGGCGAGTTCGTGACTCGACGAGGTGATCTCCTCCATGAACGCGGCCTGCTGCTCGGTCGCAGCGGCGGTCTGCTGCGCGCCTGCGGCGTTCTCTTCGACGACCGCGGCGATGTCCGATGACGCCTTCTCCACACGCTCGACGGCACTCAGCTGCGCGGCGAGCACGTTGACTATCTCATCGTTCAGCCGTGCTGTCTCTTCCACTCCGCGGAAGAGTCGCTGCAGCACTTGGCTCGTCTGCTCCACATCCGCGTGGCCCTCTTCGATCAGCATGCGCTCACGCTGCATGACATCCACGGCCACGTCGGTGCCTCCCCGCACTTCGGAGATCAGCGCGGCGATCTGCTCCGCGGCCGTGCTCGACTGCTCGGCCAGCTTCCGCACGTGATCGGCCACGACGGCAAAGCCCCGACCGGCTTCGCCGGCCCGGCCCGCCTCGATGGCGGCGTTCAGCGAGAGCAGGTGGGTCTGGTCGGCGATATCGTTGATCAGGTCGTTGATACGCTCGATCTCGCGAGATTGCTTGGCGAGTTGCTCCACCACTTTCACAGAGCTCTCGATGCCGTCCTGGAGGCTGGTGATCTTCTTGATGAGCCGCCCTGAGGCTTCGCCACCCTCCTTCGTGAACTGTTGGGCTTCATGCGAGGTGTCGGCCGCCGCTTTCGCCTGACGTGAAGCTCCTTCCATGGCGCGGGTGATCTGAGACACGGCCGTGGATATCTCCTCGATCTTCCGCGCCTGAAGCTCCGCCCCTTGGGCGATCTGCTGAACAGACGTGGAAACCTCGATGGTGGAGTTCGTGATGTCGTTCGCCGAGTCGCTGAGCTGCTCGGCGGCGTTCGATACGCTCGTGGAGGAGTCCTTCACGCCTCCTACGATGCCGGAAAGGCTTTCGAGGAGGTAGTTGACTTGACTGGCCAGAACGCCGAGTTCGTCACTGCGCTCAACTTCGCACCTATGGCTGAGATCTCCCTGCGCACTCCGGCTGAGCGAACCGCCTATCTCGCGAACCGGACGCAGGACGTACCGATAGAAGCCGATGATCCAGAGCGGGCTGCCGATGAGCAGAGTCGCTAGGGCCAGTTCCAGAGACAGTGGGAGAGCCAGGTCCATGAAGCTCACACCTGGAGCGAGCTTCCCCCGCAGGTTCATGAAGTAGAAGAACGTGAGCGCCACGATCGTGGTCGGGCCAATGGTGATCAACGTAGCCATGTAGTACACGAACGCGAGGCTCCTGAAGAACCCGACTTCGTGGAACTCCCGTTTCATGACGCCTCCTCAGGCATTCTCTTCCTATATACCCGCTCGGCCAAGCTCACGTGGACGAACTCGTCGTAGAGCTCCGGTTTCAGCTTCTCGCTCTTTCCCAGTATCAGGAGGCCGCCCGGGTTGAGCGCCAGAGCGAACTTCTTGAGCACCAAGACCTGCTGCTCCTGGGTGAAGTACATCAATACGTTGCGACAGAGGACCATATCCATCATGCGCTGTTCGACGCTGGAGAACAGATCCAGGTGCTGGAAGCGCACCATAGTCCTGAGGCCTCTCGCCATGCGTACCCCATCTGGCTCACTGCTCGTGAAGCGTGCAAGCTGCCCACGCGACAACCCGGCCATTTCGTTCTCCGAGTACAGCCCGGCTTTGGCCTTCGCGAGGCAGTCGCGGTCGTAGTCGGTGGCTGTGATGCGTACCGCCGCAAGGCTCCGCGGGTCGCTGCCGGCCAGTTCGGAGAAGAGCATCGCCAGACTGTACGGTTCTTGCCCCGAGGAACACCCGGCGCTCCAGATGCGCACGAACGACTGCCCTCGGCGCTGCTTCTTCGCGAGTAGCTGCGGGCCTATCTCCCGGCGCAGGAACTCCCACGTGCTGCGATCGCGGAAGAACTCCGTCACGTTCACCGTGAGCGTGGCGATCAGCTTGGTCCACTCGTCCCCGCTGGTGTCGAGAAGCCGGATGTACGCACCCAAGTCGCCCGCACCGCTCGCGCGGAGTCGGGATGTCACTCGCCGGCGGAAGTACGACTGCCGGAATTGACCACAATCGAAATCGCGCTCGCGTTCTATCTTCTGCGCGAGGGCGCCAAGTTCCTTGTCGGAAAGCATAGAAGAAGATTCCACCAGCATCAACCTACCACCTTCGGAGTGCATGCTCCGACACCGTCCCGTGTCCCTGCCGACCACCGAGGCTCCCGTTGCTTCGAACAGCGCCCCACGTCTCTTAGATTCGACAGTTCCCTGCCCGGGCTTTAGAACTCGCTCAATTGCGGGGCTCCGGTCGCGGCGGCCACACACGTGGCGGCACGATGCGGCGGGTCCCCTGTCCCGGCCTTAGCGCGGCTACGAATGCTCCCAGGTCTCAGCCTCGGCGGGAAGCTGCATCGACCCGGGCGCCCGCCGCAGGGTCGAACGTCCGATCCTGCCGGATCTCGTCGGCGATGCGGAACGCTTCGAGAAGAGCGAACTGGAAGTTCACGAAAGCTCGGAACTTGGCTGGGTGTATCACGTCCAGTCGCGCGAAGCTGAAATACGGCGAAGGCAGCTCCAGAGAGAGGCAGATTGTCTCGATGATCTGATCGAAGACGCAATCCTCGAGGTCTTTCTGCGTGACCATCTTCTGGTGCACGAGGATGCGCCCGATCGGTAGGTGCTTGCCACGGGACTCGGCGAGTCGTTGGAGCTCAAGAGCCCGGTCGAGCTGTCGCGCCGTCACGCGGCCCTTGTTCAGCAGCTTCACCCCGAGCGGCTCCTGCTCTGGAGCCGACGCCGACACCATGTAGCCTCGATCGAGGTAGATGGTGAACGTCAGGCCGAGTTCGTATATGCGGAACGCGCCCGTGAGCGAGGCGTTGCAGAGCAGCTGGACGGCGTTGAGCAGGCCGAAGGGCTTGAGCTCCCCCTGGATGATCACCCTGGACATCAGGTTCCGTCTGTGGGGCCGCCCGGGCCTCCTGCTGTCATGTCAGCCCCCGCTTCGTCGGCCGACACCGTCCTGTTCCGTCCGCGCGCCTTCGCCAGGTACAAGGCTCGGTCTGCCGCTTCGACGAGCTCCTCGGCGGAGCCGCCATGCTCGGGCCGCGTGGACACACCCAGAGAGATAGTGAGCCGGCCCCCAGGCTGTCCCTCGCCTTCGCAGAAGGGCTCGTTCTGCACAATATCCCGAAGGCGATCGGCAAACGCTACGGCCTCATGATGCGTGGTGTGCGGCAGTATCGCGGCGAACTCCTCGCCGCCGTAGCGGGCCACGAAGTCCGTACCGCGCGCATGGTCGCGGAGCATCTCCCCAAGCCGTCGCAAAACCTGATCGCCTCCCCGGTGGCCGACACGATCATTGTACTTCTTGAAGTCGTCCACATCGAGGAGCACGAGGCTCAGAGACAAGCCATACCGTGCCGCCCGCACCACTTCGCTGCCGAGGGCTTCGTAGAAGTGGCGGTGGTCGAACAGTCCGGTAAGACCGTCGGTGATGGCCATCTCGCGGGCCAGTTCGTGCAGTCGCGTGTGGACCACGGCGCGCGCTCCCTGCACCGCCAAGAACTCCAGCGCCCGACGGTCGGGTTGGGTCAGATCGACATGCCCTTCGGCGACGAGCATGAGGTGACCCACCAACGCCCCTTCCGAGGCCATCGACAGCAGGACCGCAGTCTCGTATTGCTCGGGAAGACCGATGGCCTCAAAACCCACGTCCGCCGATCGATACAACACGCGCGCCGCGCCCACTCCAGTCATGAGCCCTGAGATCATGCGCAGAGCCTTCTCGACGTCACGCGATTCCGGGGCAACCCCGCCTTCGGAGGAGGCGCCACGACCCGCCGGGGACGAGACCGGATCGACCACGAACGAAGTACCGTCGTCGAGGACCACGGCTCCGGCCGCGAACCTCCCGACGCCTATTGCTTCACCGATCATGACGTGCATGATGCTGTCTATGTCGAGCGCCGAACTCAGAGCCTCGGCGACCCGGTGCATCGACGTCTCCAGGCGCTCCCGGGCCTCCTCGAGGTCACCGATGCGGCCGGTCAGTTCTGAGGTCATAGCGTTGAAGCTGATGGCCAAGTCGCCGATCTCGTCTTCCTGCGGGAAGTCGACACGCTGCGTGAGGTCCCCTTGAGCGATCTGCCGCGCCCGCCTGGCAAAGATCTTGAGGGGCCGCACTACGGTGCGCGAGAGCATCACCCAGAGCGCCAGCACGAGCACGCCGGCCATTACCACCGTCTGCAACACGAACCTGTCCCGGTGGCCGCGAAGGAGGTCGTAGTCGTCTCGCAGAGAAACATCCACGCGGATCACCCCGGCGATGGGATCCGACTGCTCATGGCACGTGAAACAGACGGGGCTGATCTCCACGGGTGTGAACACGATGTAGGCAGGGTCGTCAACGCCCGTGGCCACCATGCCCCTGGGTCGTCGGTCACCAAGCGTTTCCGCGCCCAGTTCTCCCAAGGGTGCGAAACCCGTAGTAAACGCCGGCTTGCCCGTAGCGTCGAACACGGCCACGTCGAGCACTTCGTCTGACTTCTCGATGCCCTCGACCACCTGCCCGACCAACTCGGTGGTGCGCGACTTCATCGCCGCCGTCAGCGCGCCTTCCGTGGTCCGCCCGACGTCGCGGGCACTCTCGTAGGCATCCGCCAACACTTCCGAGCGCTCCGCCCGGTAGAAGAGCGCGCTGAGGCCCGCTGTGATCGCCACCACGACGCTCAAGACGACCACGAGGATCTTGGAGTTGAGAGAAGCCCGCATTACGCGATCCCCGATCATGCTGCGCGTTGGACGTGGAACCCCCCCGAACCGTCGGAACGGGGCACAATCAACACATATATCGCATTTATCGGGGTTTCGCTTTAGGGGCGGGTCTAGCTACGACCTGCGGTACACACCTCCGGCTCGACCTCCGAAGGTGCAGTCTCGCCCTCGGAGGCGACGACCTCGACCTCCGAGGGCGCCGTCTCAACCTCCGACGGCACCGTCTGGGCGAGTTCGGCCATGCGATTCTCCGCGAGCGGATTGGGGACGCTCGAGTGCTCGCCGTACTCGGCTATGCGTCGCATCAGCACATACTGCTCGGGGTCCTCGCCCCGCGAGACCGCCTCCGCTTTGAGGGCGGCCTCTTCCTTGATAGCTTCGTCCACCGCCTGATAATGCAGGAACCCACCCTTGTGCAAGATGCTATCCCCCAGCTCCGGGTCGGTGAGCATCGAGCCCACGCATGGGAAGCTGTGCCAGTATTTCGACACCACTCTCTCGTTGAGATCGGCGTCGATCCGCTGTCCGGCCAGGTTGTAGGCCACGTAGTACGTATTACCGCACGGAGCGCTCTGCACGACACGTGCCTCCCGGATCACACCGTCACGGCTCTGGATCACGATCTTCGGCTTTCCGATCCGATACCTCTCCTGGAACTCTCTGATGACGACCTGATCGTTCCGCGCATCGAGCGCACAAGCCGGTTTCGGAAACGCGCACTCCAGCCCGAGGCCGTCGCAGATGCGCTGCGTCTGACGCCGGACTCCAGCGCTCAGCCAGTCGGTGTCGTCCTGCGGCACTATGAGCGCCCGGCTGCCCGACGCGACCGCGAGGGCGGGCAAGCTGAGAAGGAGGTCTTCGTGGATGTTGATGGCCAGGGTTACGTCGTGGGGCTCGAGCAGGTCGGGCAGGTAGTCGTCGGGGTCGTCCACGTACACCGGTATCCGGGCGGGCAACTGCAGAAGACCGACCACGTCCTCCGCGAATTGGATCGGATACTGATCGCGGCAGTGCTCGCAGAAGCTGGCGCATCCGGTGCACAGCTCAGCGTCGTTGGTGAGGTGCATGATCACGCGCTGAGCGAAGGCGTCGTCGAAGGACTTCAGGAACGACGACGGCAGGTCGGACTCCTGCGACTCGTCGCCCGAGAATACGAAGAACAGCCTCACACACCCTCCCCGCCGGGCTTCGCGGACCCTCCCCGGCGGCCGGCCCGGCAGCCGGCTCCGTCGAAGCTCCGGCCACGACCTGATCCGACTCCGCCCGCTTTCCCGGGGTTTACACTGCCTAGACAGTATAAACCACCGTACACACTGTGTCAACGGTGCTTAGAGTACCGGCACTGTGCGCCACTATCACTTTCCGCTACTATACTTCTGATGGATACCCGAGCCGACATGTCTCACACCAGCATCCTCTCCGCGGAGGAGACACTCAACATCACCGGTGCCCTCGGGGACCCCACCCGCTATTCCATCTACAGGTTCATCGTCGAAGCGGCCGGGAAGCCCGTCACGGTGGCTGAGGTGGCCGCCCAATTCTCCCTACATCCCAACGTGGCCCGTATGCATCTCCAGAGACTGGTGGAGGTGCGCCTGCTTCAATCCGACACCCGGCGCTCGAAGGGTGGCGGGCGACCCGCTCGCACGTACAGGCTCGGCGCCCAGGTGGCCAATCTGCAGTTCCCCCCGCGCGACTACCAGATGCTCGCCGGGGTGGCGCTGAAGGTCGTCGACGAGTTCGCGGGCCGAGACCCTGAGGCGCTCGACCGCGTGGGCACCGAACTCGGCCGGGAAGAAGCCCGGCATGCCCTGAAGCGCGACGGTCTGGACCCGCGGCACCACGACATCGGCGTCCTACTCAAGAGTCTCTCCGCCACCGCCGTGGGCCTCGGCCTCTACCCGAGGGTCGAGCAGAACGACGACGGCACCGTGGACTTCGAAATACGCAACTGCGTCTTCCGCGAACTCTCCACACAGTATCCGGAGCTGGTGTGCAGTCTTCACACTGCCATGCTGAAGGGCTTCGTGCAGGAGTACGTCTCGGCTTCCGGTCTGGAGGGCACTCCGGCGATCTCGTCCGGGGAGGCGGTGTGCCTCTTCAAGGTGCGCCTACGGCCGCCGACTCCCGCAGGCGAGGAGTAAACTCCCGCAGGCGAGGGATTGGCTCCCTGCAGGCGAGCAGTCGACTCCCGCAGACGAGGGGCAGGCCGGATCCTACAGGTTCCGCGCGAACCGGTCGATCAGGAACCCGCCCACCAAGCCGAGCACGATCGTCACCGCGGCCACCACTACCCCGACCGTCCGTCCGGTGCTCGCCGCTACATCCACGCCTTCCCGCGGCTCTTGGTCCCCCTCGAGCTTCTCCTGAGTAAGGCCGCTGTAGAACCACGAGGACACCCCGGCGCGCAGGTGCACGTTCGAGGTGTGGCAGTCCATGCAGCGCCCGGCGCTGGTCTCGGCCCTGAAGTCGGGGTGGATCGCGTCAACATCGTGGCACCCCATGCACACGCCCACATCTGGAGACGGTCTGAAGTCGCCTCCGTGCGTGTTGTGACACGCCTCGCAGGAGACTCCGTTGCGGCCGTGGTTCTGAGTGCGCCACGTGTCGACGATCTCACGACTCACCGCGCCGTGGCAGGACACACAGATGGGGTCACCGGGCAGCGTGGTGGGAGTCGTACCGGTCTCGGCCAGAGCCGAGCCCGCAGTTCCCAGCAGCAGGAGGGCGGCCGCGAAGAGGGCACCGGCGATGAATCTTGCGCGCCCCATCACTCGAACCCCAAGAACCCAAGGAGGGTGAGGGTGAGGGCGGCGATTGCTCCAAGACCCACGACGGTGTTCAGGATGGCGCGTCCCCAGCGGTAGCGGGTGATACGCCCCCAGAAGAAGGGCACGGTGAAGAGCATGACGGGGAAGAGGATGAAGCTGAAGCCCACCCCCAGCCAGCGGGGCACGTACTTGAGGAGCTGGTAGACGGCGAGGAAGTACCACTCGGGCTCG